>Ga0182027_10000947_pt1 | contig 48924 bp, 39 predicted proteins | sample 712E1DmetaG_FD_121300 | JGI IMG/M metagenome (GOLD analysis project Ga0182027, IMG submission 121300) | Permafrost microbial communities from Stordalen Mire, Sweden - 712E1D metaG (Illumina Assembly) | ecosystem: Environmental > Terrestrial > Soil > Wetlands > Permafrost | place: Sweden...
CAACTACATGTTCAATTTGTTTAAGAGTTTGAGGTGCGATTTTTCCTAATGTTGCAATCCTGTATACTACATCTATCCTCAATTCTTCCGGTAACTCTTTAAGTGCATTAGCAGTTTGATCTGGACTAAGCTGAGAAAGGATTAAAGCCATTGTTTGAGGATGCTCTTTGTTCAAAAAATTAATTAATTGTGCGGGTTCTGCCTTTTTTAAAACGTCAAATCCTTTAAGAGTAGTCAATCTCTTGATTTTATCAATTATTTCAACAGCTTTCGAAGGTCCATAAGTTTTTTCAAGTACTGCTTGAGCATAATCTAATCCACCCTCCAAAACATATTCACGTGCAGTTACCATATTATAAAATTCATCAATAACAATATCTGCGGTTTTTGAAGAGATATTTTTTACTTTCGATATTTCTGCCGATAAATTTTCAACATCCAAAGGATCAAGATGCTTTAGTACTGCAGAAGCAGCATCAATATTAAGTGCTACCATTAACATTGCAGCTTTTTGAGTGCCATTTACTTCTTCTCGTACAATATCTTTTGAATTATTTCTTTCATTATATTTCATCTTCATGCATCCATGCGTTTATTAATTTTGCTGCATCCATCGGATTTTTTGTAACATAATTAACTATTCTTTCCTGTTGATTTTTCTTTAACATTGCTTCATCTGATATTTCATCTTCGATATCTCCCATAGGTAATAATCCCTTTTTCTTTCTGGCCAGAAGCTGTACAGCAGGATTTGGTTGAATCATTGCAGTTTGATTATTAGTCGAAGATATTTCCGTAGGTATGGGGGCATATCCATTTGAATTAATTGTACCGATTACAATTCTTTCATTTTTCAAACGACCCATTAAACTTTTTAGTAAAAACATAGATGCAACTATTGCAACTACTATAAAAATTAAATTTATCCATTGAGTTGGATTAGAAATCGTACCGTTAGCAGGTTCTTCAGTATTGTTATCAGTTTGTTTTGTCTCAAATGGTATATTTACAATCGAAAATTGATCATTACGAGTTACATCAATACCCACGGCATTTTTTATAATATTTTCCAATTTCTTAATTTGATCTTGAGGTCGAGGTTCATAAACAATGTCTGTCTTTTCTCCTTTTTTTACTTCTTTTGGAATATCATTAATTACAGCTGCAACACTTAATCTTTTTATATTACCGCTACCTTCTATAACTTTCTGAATTGTTTTATTGATTTCGTAATTTGTTAAAGCATTCTCATTTGACTGTGTAGTAGTATCACTTTGTACTTTGCCTTGATTATTTGCTTTTATAGTTTGCTCACTAACAGCTACTTGAGATTCTGGGTCATACTGTTCCATAGTCTTTTCCACTTGATCAAAATTTAAATCAGCAGTAATTTGAACCATTGCATTTCCATATCCAACAACATTATCAAGAATAGATTGGGCTTTTTGAACAAGGTAATTTTCAACTGAACGTTTTACTTCATATTGTTTTGATGAAGCAAATGCAAGAGGTCCTTCTTCAGAATCACTATTTAAAATTCTCCCTTTTGTATCAATGATTGACACCTTAGAAGACTGAAGACCTTCTACACTTCCACAAAGTAAATTCACAATCGCTTGAATATTCTCTTTTGAAGGGAGTGAATTGTTTTTTAATTTAAGTACAACTGAAGCAGAGGGATTTTTTTCTTCTTCTTTAAATATTGTCTTTTGTGGTATAACTATATGTACACGTACACCGGCTACACCTTCTTGTTGTTGAATAGTTCTTGCCAATTCTCCTTCCAATGCACGCTTGTAATTTAATTTTTGCATAAATTCCGACATACCCATGGTTGTTTTATCAAAGATTTCATAACCTATTATCCCTGAACTAGGTATACCTTTTCCAGCAAGAGCAAGGCGTAGTTCATATACTTTTTCATGAGGAACTTTAATCGTCTGGCCATTATCGTCAATCTTGTATATTATCTTTTGCGTTCCAAGATATTCAATAACCTTTGATGCATCTTCCTGAGAAAGCCCAGAATAAAGACTACTATAGGTTGGTTCATTCATCAAAAAAAGTAAAGCAGTAAGCAAGGCAAGAGTAATAAGTATTCCCCCGCCAAGCATAAATTTCTGTTTTGGATTTAACTTGTTCAGAATTCCAAGCAGTGCTTGTATAGGATTATTATTCATAACTAAATTTGTATCCTTGTTAATTCTTTGAACATATCAAGAGCTTTGTTTCTAACTTGCATAAGAAGTTCTAGACTTGTTTTTGCTTTTTCACCAGCAATCATGACTTGATGAAGTTCCACTCCATTGCCTGAAACAAAATCCTTAATTGTATTCTGCCAATCCAATTGGTCCTGGTTTACATCTTTTAGAGCATCAGTAAATGTATTGCTAAAACTTTCACCTGTAACATTTGTGGTTTTATTCAGGTGAATTGAATTAGCCATTAAATCTGAAAATCCTTCTACTTTCATTTTATCCTCTCCTATCAAACAATGAACCTACATGTACACCTGATACTTTTCCCTTCGAATCATAAAATTGATACCCCAATATTTCCTCTTTTTGTGAAGGATAAAGTTTCGCAAAAAAGTTTTTTTCCTCAGATGAAATATTATTTGTGTTTGTTTTGTTAGTTATTTCATTACGATTAATCGGATTTGGTTTTAAATATGATTGGTCGTAATTACCTATTGAGTTTGTAGTAATTTTCATTTATATCTCCAAAGAATCTTTTACCATTTGTTTAGCTGAGTTAAGAGATTGAAGATTTGCTTCATACCCCCTAGTTACTGCTATCATATCAACCATTTCATTAATTACATTTACATTTGATGTCTGGACATATCCTTTTTCATCAGCTTCCGGATTATCTGGCATATAGATTGATTCACCCGCTTTTTGATCTACTTCTTCATTCATTTTTACATTATCTATTGCACTAGAAATTGACATTTCTTGAGGATTTTGTGAAGCCGCAATATGATCTTGATTTGTTACATTTAATTGCAGCTGTTGTCCTTCAATAGAAAGACTTTTTGCAAAAGCATTATTCTCGGTCTCAACTTTTAAAAATTTTCTCTTATAAGGTTCGCCTGATTCTGTTCGGATTGTATCTGCGTTTGCTATATTTTGAGCAATTAAATCCATTTTTTTCCTCTGAATACTCATTCCTTGAGCACTAAAATTTAGTCCAAATATACTTCCTGATATTTTCATGATTTACTCGCTTCTGATAATACATTTTGAATTACTTTGTAATATTCTGAAACTTTTTTTGATGCGAATTTGAATCGAAGAGTATTTTCTGCAAGGTCACTCATTTCTTTTTCTATATTAACATTATTAATTCCCGAATCCATTTCATTACTTTGATTTTCAATAAATTTGAATTGTGGGTGACTTGAAGACTCTGAATTTATTCCTGTGATATGTCTTTCATTCGAAGTTTTAAGAAGTGAATTAACATTATCGGCTAAGATATCCTTGAACTCAACATCTTCCCTTTTGTAATTTTCAGTTCCAATGTTGGCAATATTTTTTGCAATAACTTTGTTTTTTACTGAACAGTAATCGAGAAGATTTTGAAGAATTTTCACGGTTTCAGGCATATTCTCCACTGGGTTTATTTATTTTTAATACCCAAATCAGATGCCAGTCGAATTATTAGATTTTTTGTGAATTGTGAGGATAGAAATGTGTGAATAATGGCTAAATATCACCAACTGCTATTTATTATTCAGAATAATCAAGAATTATTGTCTTCGTCTGACCGCAAGAACAAACAAATTTCAATTCCTTTATTGAATCATTAGCATCTTTTTTTAATAAAACACGAACTCCTTCAAGTTCATCATCTTCAAAAGATATCTTTGAAAACCCGTTTATTTCAATTTCAGAAGCTTTAAAAAGATTACCGGTTTTCGTTTTGTTTTTCGAAAAAACATCTTTAAAAAGTGCGTCTTCAAATTGATTTGCCATTTTAAATTATCCTGTTAATTGTTTCAGGAATTTTTTCCGCAGATAAAACCAAATCAGCTAAATCGGCATCAACAATTGCTTTCGGCATTCCATAAACTACACATGATTCTTCATTTTGAGCAATACAATAACCTCCGAGTCCTTTTAATTTCTTTATAGCTTCAAATCCATCCTTACCCATACCTGTCATTATTATACCTAAAGTATATTTTCCAAATATATCAATTACTGAATTCATCATTACATCCACAGATGGTCGATGAAGGGAATCAGCTGGTTCACGTGTAATACTAATTTGAATATCGTGTAAACCAACTTTGGCTAATTTCATATGAAACCCACCAGGAGCAATATATATTACGCCGGATTTCAGAGATTCTTCGTTTTCAGCTTCTTTTACTTCTAGCTTACTTAAACTGTTTAATCTTTCTGCAAGCGATTTTGTGAATTTAGGTGGCATATGCTGAACAATCAAAATAGGGATATTAACTTTTTCCGAAATCAAGGGTAATATTTTCTGAAGAGTCAGAGGTCCCCCAGTTGAAATTCCAAGTGCTATTGCTTTATATCCTTTAACCGGTAAATCTTTTTGAATTATTAGTGATCTTTTATCCGATGTAAAATTATTATTTAATGATTTCAATCGTATTAATCTATCCTTAAGAGATTTTTGTCTAACAATTTCTTTCACTTTTTGGATTAGATCATCTTTAATTTTTGAAATGTTTACACTTACATAGGATAGTTCTTTCGGTATAAAATCAATTGCTCCAAGTTCTAAAGCTTTAATCGTATCTTGTGCCCCTTCTGTTGTCAAAGAACTAACCATGAGAACTGAAGTAGGACAATCAGCCATAATTTTTTTAAGTGCAGTGAGACCATCCATGACAGGCATTTCAATATCAAGTGTAATTATGTCTGGTCTTAGTTTTTTTGCTAAATCATATCCTTCCTGACCGTTTTTCGCGGTACTTATAACAGTAATACTTGAATCGCTTTCCAACATTATTGAAAGTGACTTCCGCATAAATGCAGAATCATCCACAATCAGTACAGAAATTTTTTCGTTCAAGAATTTGCTTCCAGGTTATTAAATAACTCATTAATATCCAAAATCATAACAACAGTACCATCCCCCATAATTGTAGATCCCGCAATTCCATCTACTTTACCAAGGTATACCCCGAGTGACTTAATTACAACTTCTTGCTGTCCAACTAACTCGTCAACTTTAATACCGTATCGTTTTTCTGCAATTCCGATTCCAACGACATATTGCCAATCATATTCTTCTTTTTGTTCGCCGTTTAATTTGCCCTTGAGAAGTTGATTAAGATTAACAAGAGGCAATAATGAATCTCTTACAGTAATAACTTCTTTTCCTTTTACAGAATGTATTTGTTTTTTATTTACTCGTAAAACTTCTATAACCGATCCAAGAGGAATTACCATCATTTGTTTATGAACTTTTACAATCATCCCTGGAATAATCGCTAAAGTAAGGGGTAGTTTTATTATTATTTTTGTTCCTTTTCCAACTTCTGAATCAATGTTAATCATTCCTCGAAGTTTTGCAACGTTTGTTTTTACGACATCCATTCCAACACCTCGGCCCGAAACATTTGATACAACTTTAGCTGTTGAAAATCCCGGAAGAAAAATTAGATTCATTAACTCTATCCTAGTTAAATCTTTTGCTTTTTCCTTAGTTATTAATCCTTTTTCGATTGCTTTATCTCTAATAACTATGGGGTCAATGCCTTTGCCGTTATCTTCGATTGTGATTTGTATATTATTTCCCAAATGTTCTGCGGCAAGAATTATTGTTCCTTTTATCTCTTTACTTGCTTTTACTCTTTCATCTGGTTTTTCAACTCCATGATCAACTGCATTTCTAATTAAATGAACTAAAGGATCATTAATTTCTTCTATAAGGTTTTTATCAACTTCGGTTTCTTCGCCTTTTATTATTAATTCGACATCCTTTTCCAAATCTTTACATAAATCTCTTACTAATCTTGGATATCTATTGAATATCTTCCCAATTTTAATCATTCTAAGTTTCATGACCACTAGTTGTAATTCAGTAGTCATCAGATCAATTTGTTTTGTAACTTCCCCAAAAACTTTGGAATATTTGGAACCTTCAAATTCAACTCCAAATTGAGAATTAACTTGCATCAATCTGTTTCTTCCCAGGACTAATTCCGATACTATATCTAAAAGTGCATCTAATCGATCAACATCAACACGAATCGTATTATCTTTTACATTGCTAGCAGCCATCGTGGTAGCAGTTAACTTTTTAATAAGTTCTTCTTTTACTCCGTCAGATTTTTTTACTGAACTTTCTGCATCGGATATTTCTTCATTTAATATTTCATTTTGAGGCATAACTTCTTTTATATTTTGCCCTTCTCCTTGATTTGTAATATCGATTTTTTTAATTTCTTCTTTACTTTCAACTATATAATTACCGGTCTCAATATCGTGAATTAGGTTTTCTAAAACTTTAGCTGTTTTATTGATATCGTAATCTTCGTTTTTATCAACTTCTATTTTTCTTAGTAGAGCTTTTATAGTATCAAATCCAAGAATGATGCCGTCCATCAAGCCTAAATATAATTTGACCTCTTTTTTACGCAGTTTATTCAATAAATCTTCACATTCATGTGTGATATTTGGTAGTTTTTCTAACCCAAGAAATCCAGATGTTCCTTTAATAGTATGAAAAGATCTGAATATTTGGTTAAGTAATTCAGAATCATCTGGACGTTTTTCTAATTCCAGGAGATCAAAATCTAGTTTTTCCAGTATTTCTTTTGTCTCAACTAGAAAACTCTCGACAATTTCCTTCATTTCTGAATCTATAAGAATTGGATTTGGAATTATTTCACTCATGGCTTCGAAAATAATTTATCAATTTCTTCTTGAGAAGGTTTTTTTATTTGATTATTTACAAGTGTGTCGGCCAATGTTTGAGATTCTTTGTCTTTATTATACCGTGCATCAGGATTAAACGAACCTGATTCCGCAACCTGGTAAGCAATATCGGGAACTTCCTTAACTTCTTTATTATTAAGATCCATAACTAGTGAAGACAATTTCTCCTGAACAGCATGTATTAAATGATTAACCGATGATAATTGTTGTGCTGTAATATCCTGAACTTGTAATGATATTGTAATATTCATCACACCATCATGAATTTTGTCAATCATATTAACCATTGAAACTAATTCATCTCCAACGAATTCAGGTATTAATTCATTGTTAATAATTTCACATGCTATTTTGTTTTCCTTAACAGATAAAGTCAGACGAGAAATAATATCTTTTTGCTTATCAATCTTATTCTTCAACAATTCCAATTTTGTCTTAATTGTCTGGACATCACTTGAAATCGCATCAACAATGTCCAAGATTTCAGTGGTTGCAACTTCAGTAGCACTAGTCACATTATTGATTTGTACTGCTGCTTTAGGAATTTTACTTGTACTGTCCTGAATTGACTGGTTTACGTTTTCCAATAACGGGACAGTATCCTGCATAAAATCCACAATTTTCTGCATTACTGGTACAATTTTCTGGCCATATATAAAAAATGATTTTAGATCTCCAAGCTTTTGGAAAACCTTTTCCATATTTGAGGTGTAATCCATATTAATCTCCATTATCCTACACTTGAGACAATTTGTTCAATCTTCTCTCTAAGAATTTGAGGTGTGAACGGTTTAACAATATAGTTATTTACTTTAGCTTGAAGAGCCTCAAGTATATCTTCTTTTAATCCTCTGGTAGTTACCATTAAAATTGGTATTTTACCGAAATTCTGATTTGCACGAATTGATTTTACTAATTCTAAGCCTGAAACATCAGGCATATTCCAATCCGTAATAACGAAATTTATGGATTCATCTATCGAAAGTTTCTGCAAAGCTTCTCTACCATCGCTAGCTTCTATAAATTCTTCATGGCCAATTGTTTTTAACGAGTTGGCAACGATTCTTCTCATTGTGACAGAGTCATCCACAATTAAAAATTTTAACGCCATAATTTTTCCTTTAATTTAGATATTTAGAAACTTCATATGCTACCCGTTTTGGATCAAACGGTTTGACTAAATATGAGTTTGCTCCACATTCAAGTCCACGTTGAATATCTTCTGTATTTCCTAAAGACGACAAAACAATTATAGGTAAATCTTTGTAGTCATCATTTTTTCTTATAGATGAAATTAATTCAAATCCATCGACATTAGGCATATTCAAATCTGTAATTACCAAATCAATTTTATGATTTGGTAATACTTCAATCGCCTCCATCCCATCTGAACAGGAAATAATTTCAAATCCTTTAACTGACAAAGCAACTGATACAAATTTTCTTATAGTTGGTGAATCGTCGGCTACAAGTATAACACGTTTCATAAATTATTACTCCTTTTTATAACCCACTGTGTTAGGGTAACTAATCAATTTAAAAGCCTTTGATATTCCATGAAGAGTCTCTGAGTATCCAATGAAAAGATAACCTCCCTTATTCAATGAATTATAAAGATGAGAAACAACTTTAGTTTTTGATGCTTGATCAAAATAAATTAATACATTCGCACAAAAAACCACATCAAAATTAAACATACCCCTCATTGATACATCATCATAGAGATTCATTACTTTGAATGATGCCATTTTCTTTATATCAGGGAGAACTTCATATGCCCCACCATTTGGTCGAAAATATTTTTTAAGATAATATGGCGGTGTATTTCGAACTGAATAATCCCTATAAATTCCATTATTAGCAGTATCAACTACTGCATTATTAATGTCAGTTCCTGCTACTTCCAATTCAATATTAGGATAACGAGGTTTGATGAGATCTTGAAATATCATAGCAGTAGAATATGCTTCTTCCCCAGAAGAACTGGCTGAGCTCCATATTCGAATTTTATTTTTCCCAGTAGCTAATTTTGAGCTAATTATTTCAGGCATTATTTGAGAAGCAAGTGCATCTAGCTGAGGTTGATTTCTAAAGAAAAAAGTTTCATTAATCGTTATTGCTTCAAAAAAATATTTTCTCTCAGCTATATTGCTATTTCCAATCTTTAACATATCAAAATATTCTTCAAACGTTTTCAATCCAAGATAATTCATTCTTCGCTGAAGTCTACTTTCCAAAAAGTATTTTTTGTTATCTTGAAAATAGATACCAGAATTTTCATAAATATATTTTCTTATAATTTCGAACAATTGAACAGACATAAAAGCTTGTTTTGTTGTAAGAGGACTAATATTTTGCGTGGTCCCTTGAGTATTTAAATTAAGTGTTGGGTTCATAAGTTTAGTTCGCGTTAGTAGAAATCTGGTTAATATTTTTTGTACTTGCGATGAGTATAGCTCTTTCACGAACCATTTCATCATCATCCTTTGTCAATTTTGCAATTGAAGAATTAAATTTTTCTCCTTGTATATTTTCAAGTAGTTCCAATAACCTTAAACGATTCCATGTATTTTCATCTGAGACCATCGAATCAATAAATAACAAGGCACTATCTGCATCCATATTAAATATTATTTCCATCGCACTTCTTCTAACTTCTTCATCGAAATGATTTAACAATCCTGTTATTGCATGTATTATATTCCTTATTTCTAACATAGAAATATTTAATTGTATTTGATATTCAGCAACATAGCTTATCGTATTAATAAATAAATTAAGAATATTCTTCAGATTCGCAGGATTTTGATTTATTATTCTTGAAATATCGTGATATATATATTCAACATTACGAAACATTTTGGACCTAATCATTTCATCTAATTCATAATCTTCTCCCACCATATTCAAACTTGCGCATAGAATATCTTTATCATCAAAAGAATCAATTAACGAAAAGGCAACTTTTTTTTGCTCTGAAGATCCTTCTGTTATTGTAGACATTAATAAATTTTTCATCTTATTATCAAAAGGAATATCCAAATTATATTTTTCTTTTAATACCGATATTGATAAAATCAAAGGCCAAACCAAAGGCCCGCTTGCATCCCGGACCTGCTCAAGCAAAAAGAAATATGTATCAATATCTCCAAGATTTCCTAAACTTTCTAAAATAGAATATTTTGTCAAGTCATCCTCATTTATATAACGAGCAACTAAAAAATCAAGTGCTGCTTTTGAACCAATTTTCCCAAGAGCTTCTACAACTGTTGGTTTGTATAATTCGTTTCGATCGTATAATAACATCATCACATCTACTGAACTTCCACAATGAATATTTCCTAATGCTTCAATGCATGCAAGAACAACATTATCGTTTTCTGTAGCACTTAAAATATCCATGATAAAGGGTGCTGCATTTTCATCTCCTATAAGCCCTAACACATCAATTATAAACTTAAGTGTATCATCGTCATTTTCATGATTAAATTTAATTATAGGTTCCACAGAAATTTGACCTAATTTTATTAAGATTTCACCGGCAAGATTTCTTACAGAAATGTCTGCAGAAGTTACAAATTTAATTATATATTTTGGAAAATTATGATTTCGATTAATTAGAATTAACATTGTAACGGCATTTCTTACACCTTTATCAATGTCCGAAATTTGCTCTGATATAGGCTCAATTAATGATTCATCAATTTCTGAATAAGCTAAATTATTGAGTAATTCAATTTTAGATTCTGTTTGAGAGGATCTTAGAATAAAAATGTTTCTTTGAGTTTGTTCTAATACTTCATTCATATTTTTTTCGAATTTTATTTTAAAAAAACTATTTAATTCGTACCGGTTAACTTGTTTATAAAAACAAATAGTATGCCTATTTGAAAGATCTTCTTTTCTTGGTATGCTGCTATATTGTGGATATTTAATGCAGAATATTAGCCAATTGTGAACAATCAGACATATAATTTAAAAAAACTAATTTTTATTTTATTTGGAATTATTTCGATTTTTAATTAATTAACATTTCTTATAATTTCTATACCTAATTGTTCCATCCGATATCTTAATTTTGAACGAGATAAACCTAATATTCGGGCAGCCTTAACTTGATTACCATTAGTTATTTTTAAAGTTTTCTGAATCAATGTTCGCAGGACAAGATCTATTTTAATTCCTTTGGGAGGTATTTGAAGAATAAATTTTTCGTCATCACTTTCCATTGCATCTTTGTTTTCAAGCAAAAAAGAAAAATGATTATCAGTTAGTTCCTCATCTTCTGTTAAAAGGACAACTCTTTCCATAACGTTTCGAAGTTCTCTAATATTTCCTTTCCAAGGATAAGATTTTATTAATTCAATTCCGCTTGAATCAAGTCCCTGAATTGTCTTATTAAATTTCTGCGAAAATTCATTAATAAATGAATAAACAAGGTAAATAATATCTTCTTTCCTTTCACGCAAAGCAGGAATTCTAATTCGAGCTACGTTTAAACGATAAAACAAATCCTCCCTGAATGTCCCTTTCTTCACTTCCTCTTCTAAATTCTTATTTGTTGCAGCTAAAACTCTAACATTAACCAATATTTCTTTTTCCCCACCTAACCTATAAAAGCGTTTTTCCTGCAAAACTCTTAATAATTTAACTTGCAAATCAAGGGTTAATTCCCCAATTTCATCAAGAAGAATGGTTCCACCGTCTGCAAGTTCAAACTTTCCAAGTTTTGTTTTTTGAGATGCTCCAGTAAATGCTCCTCGTTCATGGCCAAATAATTCACTTTCCGCTAAATCCTTAGGGATTGTGGCGCAGTTTATAGTTATAAATATTGCATTATTCCGTGGGCTTTGCTGATGAATAAATTTTGCGAATACTTCTTTGCCTGTACCGCTTTCACCTTCTAACAATATTGTAGTATCCGTACTCTTTGCTAGTTTTTCAACTGAACTTACTATTCTTTGAATTTTCGTACTTCTGCCAAAAAACTCTCTAGTTAATTCATTTTCTTCCATCAAAGAATGAAGTCTGCTGACTTCGGTTTTTAACCGTAAATTTTCAACAGCTTTATCCAGAATAAATTTTAATTGTTCTAAATCGATTGGTTTTAATAAAAAATCAAATGCCCCGGCTTTAATTGCAACGACGGCCATTTTTACATCTGCATAACCTGTAATCATAATTATTGGAATATTATTGTACTTTTTTTTCAAATTACGAAGAATATCAATTCCATTGTGTGTAGTCAGATAAATATCCAATAAAATTATATCCGGTTGAAATTCGCCAACAATATTTTCAGCTTCTCCAGCCTGAATACATATTGTTACATCATATGTTAATTTTATTAAAACCTTTTTAAGGGATGCAGCAACTAAATCGTCGTCATCTATTATCAATATTTTAGGTGTCATTGTACGACTGAAATTTTTTAAAAATTTAGTTATTTATACAATTATGAATTTTAACGAAAAAGTTGTTCCAATCCCATATTCAGAATTAAAATAGATTTCAGCATTTAATTCGCCAGCTAATTTTCTGCAAACTCCTAAGCCAATTCCATTTCCTGAACTTTTAGTCGTATAATATCCTTCTAGAATTTTCTGTTTATCTTCTGGTTTAATCCCAATTCCAAAATCCTGAATCTCCCATATAACACAGGATTTTTCTTCAATCATTTTTCTAAATGCTCTAATAATAATTCTGCTTTTCTCAGAAGAAGCATCTATCGCGTTGTTTAATAAATTTAGAAAAATTTGCATCATTTTGTTTTTATTCACATTAAGAATTGGGATATTTTCTTCAAAGTCTTTTTCAATTGTAATATTTTTATTCTTAGCACTTATTGAAATAATTTTTAAACATCTTTCAGTTATTGATTCAACCCCAACTTGGTGAGTTTTTGCAGAAGGTTTTCTTGTAAAATCGAGAACATCTTCAATTAAAAAATTAATTTGTTCAAATGCGTCTAATGATTCCGATAATATTTCTTTAATATCAGAAGGTAAATCATCTTGCGCTAACTTCATATAATCGAGGTTTAGTTTAAGAGCAGAAAGTGGATTTCTTATTTCATGAACAAGATTTGCTGTAAGCTTTCCAAGTAATAATAATTTATTCGCTTGAATAGAATCTTCCATAGTCCCAAGTAATTGTCATGATATAAATTAATTTGTAATGTAAGCTAACAATTATGAGGTGAAAGGGCAATAAAGAAAACTTTTTGATGAAAAGTTTTAGACAGCAATTTTTTAATTACATTTTTATAATATCACATTCAATATAATTCCACCATATATTAGTATTTATATGGGTTAATCTAAGCATGAAGTTCTCTATTATATTTATGTGAAGAAATTATATTTTTTTCATGGTTTACTTTAAATTTTGCAACTAAATCTTGTAAAGTCACAGTTAGTTTGTTTAAATCCTCTGCAGCATGTGCGATCTGTTGAATACCAGACGAAGTTTCACGAGTTACATTACTTATACCTTCAACATTTCTGCTTATTTGTTCTGAAGCTGAAGATTGTTCTTCACTAGCAGCTGCAACTTGTACTGCTATGTCTGTAACTGTCTCTGCTTCTGCAATTATGCTTTTTAGAACTTCACCTGCATTATTTGCCAGCATAGTTCCATTTTCAACTTCCTTTGTCCCCTCATGCATCGACTTAACGGCTTCTAAAGTGTCTTTTTGAATTTGTTTGATCATCATAGCAATTTCTTTAGTTGCTTTGGTTGTTCTTTCTGCAAGTTTTCTAACTTCATCTGCCACAACGGCAAATCCTCGTCCTTGTTCACCTGCTCTTGCCGCTTCTATTGCCGCATTAAGTGCAAGCAAATTAGTTTGATCTGCTATATCATTAATCACTTGAACTATTTCACCTATTTTATCACTACTTTTTCCTAAAGCTTCAACAGTAATTGCAGAATCATTCACTACTTCAGAAATCCTTTTCATTCCGCTTATGGTATCATGAACGACCATTCCTCCTCGTTTAGCTTTTTCACCGGCTGATTTTGCATTTTCTGCAGCAAAAGAAGCATTCTTGGTATTAACCATAATTGTTTTTGTCATCTGTTCAACTGCGCTAACTACTTCGGATGTTTGTGCACTTTGTTCTTGTGCACCTGCAGCCATCTCTTCACTACTAGAGGAAATTTCATTTGCAGCACTTGCTGTTGCACTTACAGCCTCGCTTACTTCACCAAGTGCTTCACTTAGAGATTCTGCTACTTTGTTGATACTGATTTTCATCAGTTGATGATCCCCTTGATATTCACCCGACACTCGGACTGTTAAATCACCTGTGGCCATTACTGAAAGGACTTCAGCACCTTCCTGTATTGGAACAACGATTGCTTCAAGAGTTTGATTTAACCCAGATACTATCTCTTCGAATTGACCTTGGAACTTATTATTATCACCTCGAGCAGATAATTTACCATTAATAGCTGATTTTACTAATGACTTCATTTCATTAGCAAGTTCAAAAACTGTATCCGTGATTCTATTAAATGAATGAGCCAACATATCTTTATCTGATGCAGGAATTACTTTTTCAAATATTCCAGAAGCAATTTTCTCTGCAGCTTTTATTTTTTCTTTCTGTGCATCTCGCAGTTGTTTTAACATCTCATTTAATTCACCAAATTCATCTTTGGAATTAACGTTAAGTTCAACATCATAGCTTCCTTCGGCAAATGTTTTCATGACAGCTTTAAACTTTTCCAATGGACTTGTTAACGACGGGGCAAGTTTTAGCAATAAATACAAAAAAATGACAATTCCTATAATCATACCAATTACAATAAACCATTTGGAATTTGTTACCGTACTTGAAATATCAATATCGACCGACTTTCCTTTTTCTTTAAAATATTTTCCAAGTATCTCAAATTTCTGTTCTAATTGACCTGATATTTCTTCGCCGGAACTTGTTGTAACTACCGCCGCCATTTCATAATCATTCATTAATCCTGCGCTTATAATTGCATCAAGAACTACGTTTTTATAATTTACCCAAATTGCTTTTGTATCTTCAACAGCTTTTTTTTCTGAATCACCAAAATTTTTTGAAGTTAGATAGATAAAAATACTGTCAATACTTACCTTTTCTTTTTGAATGAATTGAATATTTTGAGTGGAAGAATTTTTAAATGCCGGAATGGAAAACTTTAATGCGATGAACTGGATATTCTTAAACCTATTGTACAATTCATTTATTTTTGTTTGTGGTTTCAGGAATTCGCTGAATAATTCGTCTTTCTTGCTTGCTGTTTGGTTCATTCTTATAAATGAATTCAAAGCAATAATTGTTGAAACAATTGCAATTAAAAGAAAACCTAATTGTATCTTTTGAACAAATTTAATATTCTTAATACTTCCCATATTATTCCTTTAATTTTATAAATGGTAATATCCAATTATAGCTTAAATGGTATTGAAAGCGATAATTTTGTTTTAACATTTATTCCTTTATTAACACCTGGGTTGAATTTTGTTTTTTTAATAACTTCGATTGCTTCTTCTTCGCATCCTGATCCTATTCCTTTAACCAATTTTACATCATCAACTCCTCCGTTTTCATTAACATAAACTAACAAGTATACTTTACCTTCTACTTTATTTTTTTGCGCAGCAGATGGATAAGCAATTTTTTTCATTATTGATTCTATTCCTCCAACTGGACTTGGCATTTTTTCAACGCCAATTATATAATCGTCCTCTCCAAATGTTATATTTCCTCCGTAAATGCTTGATTTATATGCAAATAAAGCAAAGCATAAAGTTATATTCAACAATAATGTTTTTTTATTAAAACAAAATTTCATTGATTTCTCCATCATTTTTCGGTTCCTATTACTAGTATCGAATTAATTTTATTTTTTTTAAATCAAATTGAATTCTAAAGAATCTGCAATTTTTAAAATACTTATGATAAAGAAAAATTAAATTGCAGAATATTATTGAATTGTAAATTTGATTAGTGTTAATAAATTTACAATAATTTTTTTATAGGAATTTAGTTTATAATAATTTAGTATAATATTACAATCATCCGGCCAACACATTTTTATTAACTCTAGATAATATTTTTTTTTCAAATAGTATTATTAGCCCTTTAAATACTGTTCTAAAAATTGTTAGATCAATCCATATACTATTCTTTTCCATTTTCAATTTTTTTTCAAGATCAACGAATAGAATATTATTGTTTAAATGAATTTTACACAAAGAATCTTCAATATTTATACTAATCATTATCATAATTATATAGAGTTTTGATAAGCAATTATCGAACCAAGGTTGACAAAGTTAAGTTTCATAGGATTAGTAAAATAATCGTTTTAATACTAATTGAATGTTATTGATCAGTTGGTGAATATTGTGCATTTTTTGATGATTATTTAACAAATATAGTTTGCTAAAATTTCAAATAAATACATATGCTAATAATAAAAAGATTTATTGGTTTAAAAATGATCTTCAACCGATATTTTCGAATAATGGCACTGAAATTGGTTGAAATTTCGGAGGTGTTTAGTTTAGAGTTAAAAATAATGAAGAAGATCTTTCTGAATCATCCAGAAATAGAATCGAATTTATTTCACAACTCTTAGGGCATAAGATGAAAAAAGGACAGGACTTGGTTTAGTATTATACAAAGAAATGGTGGAGAAGCACGGAGTAAATATTAATATTACAAGTCAATTACATTCATTTACCACTTTTCATTTTACATTACCTTTATGGAGTGAATATTAAATTTAATTCATATTATGTTCGCATATAACTTTTTCATTAAATAATGATTATTTTGAAATAAGTTACAACAATATTTATTCAAGTAAATAGTATTAGAAAAGAAAATTACTTCTTTAGGAGTATCTTGTGCTGATAATATTAATTATTGATGATGATGAATCAACTAGATTTCTTCTTAAAAGGATTTTTAAAAGAAGATTTACATGTGCAGTTATTGAAGCAGAGAATGGAGAGATTGGTTTAAAAGCATTACAAGAATTTTTACCTGATCTTGTATTACTTGATTTAACTATGCCTGTAATGGATGGTGTTGAGACTTTAAGAATTATTCGTGCAAGTACTATTTTTAAAAATATACCCGTTCTAGTTATTACAGCTTTGAATGAAAAAAATTTAGTTGGCTCGTTAGCTGATAAAGGTATATCGGATTATATTCTGAAACCAATTGACCCTGAACTTGCATTTAAAAGAATACAAAATACAATTAATAGAATTATTGTAAATACAAATAAATCCGATAAAAAAGAAAATTTTTATTCTAAGGATGGATTATATCAAATCTTGATTGTTGATAAAAATGCAGATTTTAAGGCATTCTTTACTTCTTTGCTTGGAAATAAATTTGTTATTCACGAAGCGTCTTCAGGAATCGAAGGTCTTAATATTTTTACTCGGTATAAACCGAATTATATTTTTGTAAGCGATAAATTCGGAATGTTAGATAAAAAAATATTAACTGAAAAAGTAAGAGAAGTTGCTGAAGATAGAGATGTTTCAATTTATTTGCTGACAGAAAACACTAAAGAATCCTCTTCGAGAATATTCTTTTTCGATGGTGTATTGAATAAAACTTCCGATCCTGATCTTTTTCTGAGAGATTTCAGTAAACTAGTTTTAATGATTGTTGATCCTCTTGAAAAAATTGAATCCGTTGTGACAAGTTCAGTTCCGAATTTCCAAAAGTTAATCCAGATGACTTTCTTTGAATATGCAAAAAAAGAGATAACTATTATAGAATTAAATGAATACAAGGATACTGATGAATATTTCTGTTTGTTCACCAAAATTTCAGATGTCGAAGAAGGAGTTTATTTATTAATATATTTATCCGGATCTGAAAAAAATATTGTCTCGTTAACTAATCAGATAAGTATCAATATCGGTTGTACGAATAAAACTGCAAATGAAATATTTAAAGATTTATTTAAAATATTAGTTGAGAAAATTTGTTCAGTATTAAATGAAAAAGGATATTCATTCCCAAGCAATATACTAGTCGAACTTGAACCGATGAAAACTTTAATCGATAAGAATTGGAGAATTAATATATCAATTAACTCAAAAGATAATGAATTATTTTCAATTGGATTTATTTTTGGGAAATTATAAATAATTATTTAGTATCAATAAAACATGAAGAATTTGAATAAACTTTTCACGAATGACAACATTGAATTTTTGAGTAAATTTAAGTTTCAATTTATGCAAATGCCTATTGGAATAATCGTAACTGACAAATATTATGATATTTTAGAATTTAATACAAAAGCTGAAATAATTTTCGGATTTAAAAAGGAAGAAATTATTGGAATAAATTTTTTTGATTTAATCTTCCCAAAATACAATAAATCTTTTTTGCAGGAATATTATGAAAAATTAATAGATGCTAACGATATTTCAGTTTGTACAAATGAAAATATTACTAAGAAAGGAGAACCTATAGTTTGTGAATGGTATGATACAATTGTCAAAAATGAAGATGGCAGTTTTAATGGAGTATTATCAATGATAATAGATATAACTGAAAAAATTCACAATAAAAATGAAATCAAAAAACTCAAAGAAGAACTGGAAAGCGGGACCTATAAAAGAACGATTGAATTACAGATGGCGAACAAAGAATTAGAATCATTTTCATATTCAGTTTCACATGATTTAAAGGTTCCACTGAGGGCTATTGGAGGATTTTCGGAGATACTTTTAAATAAATACTCATCAAAACTTGACCAAAATGGCTACAAACTGATAAAAGATATCTATAATAATTGTCAAAAGATGGACAACTTTATAAATGGCATCTTATCACTTTCAAAAATGAGCAGAAAGGAATTGGATAAAATAAAACTTAATCTTAATCCGATAGTTAAAACTGTAATAAATGATCTTAAAAATGAAATTTTTAGTTCAGAATATTCCGATTATTTTAACAAATTGAATTTAATTTTATATGATCTACCTGTTGCAAAAGGTGACCCGGTTTTAATACAACAAGTTTTTCAAAATCTTCTTTCAAATGCAATCAAATTTAGTCGTCATAAAAAAGTTCCCATGATCGAAATTGGCTTTTTAACAAAATTTAATGCAACCATTTATTTTGTTAAAGATAATGGCATTGGATTCGATATGAAATACTCAAATAAACTATTTGGAATATTTCAACGGCTTCATAGTTCTAAAGATTATGAAGGAAATGGAATTGGTCTGGCTATAGTTCACAATATAATTTGTAAACATCAGGGAAATGTCTGGGTTGAATCAAATCCCGGAGAAGGAACAACTTTTTTCTTTACACTACCTTAACATTTTAAATTCGGCATTATATTATGAAAGAAAGATTAAAAATTCTGATTGTTGAAGATGTTGAAACTGATGTTGTTCTTTTGGAACATCAAATTACAGCAGCAAAAATATTATTTAAATCCAAAACTGTTGAAACTGAAGAAACCTTTATTCACGAATTGAAGACATTTAAGCCGGATATTGTTCTTTCCGATTATAGTCTCCCACAATTTGATGGATTAAGAGCATTACAAATTATTCAAAATATTTCTCCAGGAATTCCATTTATTTTAGTTACCGGTTCGCTCAATGAAGAAACCGCTGTTGAAATAATGAAAGCCGGTGCAGACGATTATGTTATAAAAGAGCATTTAAAAAGAATCGGCCCGTCAATTCAAAAAGCGCTGGAAAAAAGAAAAGAGGAAAATGATAAAATAGCTGCACAAGAAACACTCTTAAAAAATGAAATTAAATACAAAACTGTTCTTGCTACAACAATGGAAGGATTTTATATAATAAACAGCAAAGCTGAAATTATTGAAGTAAATAATGCATTCTCCAAGATAGTTGGTTACTCAAACGAAGAACTTCTAAAAATGCATGTTTATGATCTGGATGTAAATGAAACACAATCTGATATTAATATAAGAATGAAAAAGATTGTTTCATTGGGGTCGGATATGTTTGAAACTCGTCATAAAAGAAAAAATGGGAAAATTATTGATCTTGAAGTCAGTGTTTCATATTCAAAAGACGAAGGCGGGATGTATTTTTGTTTTATGAGAGATATAACTGAAAGAAAATCCTCTGACCAGCAATTGCGTGAATCTCTTTATTACAACGAACAGATAATTTCTAATGCACGAGTTGGTATTATTGTTTTTAATCCAGAAATATTGGTTGTTGTTTGGAACCCTTATATGGAAGAAATTACAAATGTAAGTTCTGCATTTGCATTAAACAAAAGTATTTTAGACATTATTGCTTTTATGCAAGAAAGAGGTAGTTTAGATGCGATAAAAAGTGCTTTAACCGGCAAAACAATAAAACTTCCTGATTTACCTTTTGAAATTCCGTTTAACGGCAAAATAGGATGGACTTCCGAAACTTATTCACCAATCAAAAATATTAATAATGAAGTAATAGGTGTGCTAGGTACAGTGCGTAATATAACACTACGAAAGAATGCCGAAAAAGCTTTAAGGGAAAACGAAGAAAAATACAGACTTTTATTTGAAAAAATGATTAGTGGTTTTGCACTTTATGAAATAATATTTAATGAAAAAGGGATCCCTTGTGATTATCGATTTCTTGATGTAAATCGATCATTTGAAAGAATGTTTTTATTAGAAGCCAAAAATATTATCGGTAAAACGACCTCGGAAGTTATGTCTAATCTGGATAAAACATGGATTGATTTATATATAAGAGTAGCATTAACAGGCGAGGAAACTACATTTGATAATTTTTATTCCGACCTTAACAAGCAATTTAATGTGATGGTTTTCTCTCCTGCTGCGAAGAAACTAGCTGTAATATTCAATGATATAACGGAGCAAAAAAGAATTGAAAGTGAGTTAAAATTAAGTGATGCCAGGTTTAAAGGTGTCATTAACTCAATGCAGGATTTAGTTTATACGCTAGATAAAGAAAGGAAAATTACTGGTTTATATGGGATGTGGTCAGAAATGTATGGTTTCTCAGAAGAACTATTGCTTGGTAAAAATATGACAGTGTTTTTATCACCGGCGGAGGCTGAGATAAATGAAGTAGCTTGTTCTTGTGCTTTAAATAGCGAAGCTGTTAAATATGAATGGTCATTATCAAGAAATGAAGATAAGTTCTACTTTGAAAGCTCTCTCACTCCTTTGTTTGGAAGCAATAATGAAGTTATTGGTATAGTAGGAGTCGCTCGCGAAATAACAGATAGAAAGAGGTCCGAGAGATTGCTTTTGGAAAATGAGGAACGTTATCGGAAATTAGTTGAAGTTGCTCCTGATGCTATTATTCTTCATAAAGAAGGAAAAATTATTTTTCTTAATCCTTCAGCAGTAAAAACAATGGGGGCAATTAGTTCTGAACAAATGGTAGGCAAAAATATACGTGAATTTATTCATTCAGAATATTTGGAAAATACTAATAAAAGATTGAAACTTCTATATTCAGGAGATTTTGATGTTTTACCGGTTACTGAAATAAAAATTATTCGTTGTGATAGTACGATAATAGACGCTGAAATATCTACTGTTATATTCTCTTCTCAAGGCGATAAAATCGTCCAAGTAGTTGCTCGCGATATCACGGACAGAAAAAAAACTCAGGAAGCTCTTAAAGTAAGCGAGAATAAGTTTAGAACTCTTGTTGAAAATATACCTGGGATAGTATACAGATGCGAGGTTAAAATTCCGTGGCGTATGACAATGATGTCTGAGGCTGTTAAACAATTAACCGGATACGAATCATCAGTATTTACCGCTAATAAGCTTACTTTCGCTGAAATCGTTTACCCAGAAGATTTACAATTTGTAAAAGATACTATTAATCGAGCTTTCAATAATCATCAGCAATTTGATTTGGAGTACAGGATAATTCACAAAAACGGAACTATTAGATGGGTGCATGAAGTCGGTAAAGCTTCATATAACAATAAAGGAAATCAAGATTGGCTTGATGGAGTAATTATTGATATTACGGCTCGAAAGATTTCCGAAGAAATTTTAAAAGAAAGTCAATTAATATTAAAGGCATCCTTAGAGTCATCTGCAGATGGAATTCTTGTTGTTGATAATTTAGGGAATGTCAGATTGCATAATACAAGATTTGTAGAAATGTGGCAAATCTCAGAAGAATTATTAAAAACAAATAACGCCATTATTATTTTTAATGCTGCTTTTGAACAATTGGAAAATCCGGAAAAATTTTCTGCAAAAGTCAAAGAACTTGATCAATCTACTGAAGATGATATTGATTTTCTATTTTTTAAAGATGGTAGAATATTTGAAAGATATTCCTCTTCTCTCGTTCTTGAAAATAAAATAATCGGGCGAGTTTGGAGTTTTAGAAATATAACTGAACAAAAAATTGCAGAAAGAGAACTTCGCAAACTTTCAAGAGCCGTCTCGCAAAGTTCAGCTGGAATTGTTATTACTAATATTCACGGAACAATAGAATATGTTAATCCAAAATTCACGGAAATTACAGGCTTCTCATTTGATGAAGCTATTGGAAATAATCCACGAATATTAAAATCCGATCAGCAGAATATTACACTTTACAAAAATCTATGGGACACGATACTTTCCGGGTATGAATGGAGAGGTGAACTTTATAATCGGAAAAAATCAGGCGAATTATACTGGGAATATAATTCAATATCACCGGTGAAAAATGAAAAAGGCGAATTAACTCATTTTGTGGCCGTAAAAGAAGATATTAGTGCTAGAAAGAAAATTGAAGAGGAGTTAATAAAATCAAAAGAAGAAGCAGAGGAAGCAAACAAACTGAAATCATCTCTTTTAGCTAATATGAGTCATGAATTTAGAACACCTCTAAACGGGATACTTGGTTTTACTCAGCTACTGAAAGACGAATTATTGGAAAAGGATGAATTGGAGATGCTTGAAAAAATCACCCGCTCCGGAAAACGTCTTATGAACACTTTAAATTCTGTCCTTACACTAACAGAACTTGAAAATGAAAATTACTTGATTACCCAATCTGATATCGATCTTGCAATTTTTTGCAAGCAAATCAAATCAATTTATGAAATACCAGCACGTGATAAAAAACTGGAATTTTATATCGATATTAAAAATGAAAATATCCAGATAAAATCTGATGAAAATTTATTAATTAAAATAGTTAGTAACCTAGTTGAAAACGCCATAAAATATACACGTGATGGCTCTGTCCAAATTATTCTTGAAACTAAAGAAAGTAATGACAATAAAAAATTCGCAATCATTAATATAAAGGATACTGGAATAGGAATAAATCTTGAAAACCATGATGTTATTTTTCGCGAATTTAAACAATTAAGTGAGGGCTACCGAAGAGATTTTGAAGGACTGGGATTAGGTTTAACTCTTGCAAGGAAAATGGCTAATTTGCTAGGTGGAGATATTTTTGTTGAAAGTACCATTGGTCTTGGTTCAACTTTTTCTGTTGTCCTTCCTATGGATAATAAATTCGGGAAAATTCAAATTAAACAATTACTTATCGAAGAATCTGCATTATTATCTGCTGTTGAACCAGTTAGTTCTGAATACAAAGTACTTTTAGTTGAAGATAACCCCTTAAATATTGAAGTAGTTCAAAGGTTCCTTTCCAAAATTTGTAATGTTTCATTCGCTCGTGATGGATTAACTGCAATTGAAATGGCAACAATTAATGATTATTGTTTATTAATGATTGATATCAACCTTGGTCAAGGAATGGATGGGTTAGAAGTCCTGAAACAGTTACAGAATATGAAAAAGTATGCTAATATTCCTTCAATTGCTTTAACGGGATATGCTTCAGATACTAATAAAAGGGATTTTCTATCCAAAGGGTTTAGTCATTATCTGGCAAAACCTTTTGAAAAAAGAGAACTTGTTAAAATGATTAAAGGTATACTTAATTTTAAATAAACTCTTGTATTAAATTAGAAGCTTAATTTTAGCTATCTATTTTATTAAATCTGAAAGCATTTATTTTGAGTATAATTTTAAGGAATTCCGTTTTTAATAACAGTATTATTTTAAACGAATACAATTATTTTGATATAACTAGTTCGAATTTTTCAAAAATAATTCAACATCATTATTTTTCCCTCTTTCTATTATTAATTCCAAATGCTATATTGCGTTAAAGTATATATACTGAAATATATTTTAATTGTTGTTTCTGCTCAGCGTTAATATTTTTAGAAATATAATAGATGGAGATAATTGTGCCAGTATCAAAACGAGTAACAAAAATTGGTGTGTCGCCAACGATGAAGGTCGCCGCTGAAGCTAAGGAGATGCAGTCCCGCGGGGAAAATGTTATCGATCTTTCAGTAGGAGAACCTGATTTTGATACACCTCAAAATGTAAAGGATGCTGCAAAGCGTGCAATTGATGCAAATCAAACTAGATATACACTAAATAACGGCACTCCTGAATTAAGAAAAGCTATTTCGCAAAAACTTAAATTAGATAACAATCTTGAATATTCCCCTGCAGATATAATTGTTTCATGCGGGGCAAAGCATAGTCTGTTCAATACAATTCAATCGATTGTTCATGTAGATGATGAAGTAATAATACCAGCACCCTATTGGGTTTCCTATCCTGAAATGGTTACACTTGCACATGGACAATCTGTTTATGTTGATACAACTGAAGCAACAGGATTTAAATTAACTCCTCAGCTTTTACAAGATGCTATTTCTCCATATACAAAAGCTTTGATTTTATGTAACCCGTCAAACCCGACTGGATCAGCTTATACTAAAAAAGAATTAGAAGCAATTGCAGATATAGTAGATCAAAACCGTTTTTACGTAATTAGTGATGAGATTTACGAAAAATTAATTTATGGAGATTACAAATTTGTAAGTTTTGCAACACTTAGTGAATCTATTAAGAAAAAAACAATTACTATTAACGGACTTTCAAAATCTTATGCAATGACTGGTTGGAGAATCGGATATGCTGCAGGACCAAGTCATATAATTGGTGCAATTAATAAAATCCAGAGCCATAGCACTTCCAATGCTGCATCAATATCACAAGCAGCTTCAGTTGAAGCGTTGAATGGACCGCAAGAATATGTTGAATTTATGAGATCTGAATTTGAGAAAAGAAGAGATTATTTTCATAAAGAATTAACATCAATTAAAGGATTTACTTGCTACAAACCGGAAGGAGCTTTTTATTTATTTCCTAACATTTCAACCTTTTTCGGTAAATCTTCACCATCTCTAAAAATAACCAGTTCAATGGATTTTGCTATGTATTTGCTTCGAGGTAGCAAAATTGCAACAGTTCCCGGAAGTGCATTTGGTGCAGAAGGATATTTAAGATTATCTTATGCAACTTCAATGGAAAAATTGAAAGATGCTGTTGAAAGAATAAAAGAAGCTGTCGCGAATCTTTCCTAATTTTCAAAATATTTAATAATTTCATATAAAATCACCTCTATAAAACGAGGTGTTTTTATTTATACAACTACAAATAGATTTAATTACAGTTTGTAGCAACATTTAAAAATAAAACGTGGATTGCTTATGAGCCTTCCGAATCAATCGCAATATAAATTTAACAAACCAAATAAGATTCCAAAGCCTTATGTACTTTTTCTTTCTCCATTATTTCCCCCGTCCATAATTCATATGATTTGGAACCCTGCTCAACAAACATTTTCAATCCCGTTATTATTGTAGCACCTTCAGATTCAGCTAGTTTCAATAATTTAGTTTTTACCGGATTATAAATAACATCAAATACGATCTGTCCCTTCATAAAAGATTCTTTGTTGGTTGTAGCTGAATCATCAACCTCTGGAAACATCCCCATTGAAGTTGTGTTAACAATTAATTTAGAATCACGAAATGTAGTAATTAAATCAGGGGGGACTAATGGAAATGCTTTAATTTCATTGAAGAACATTTTAGCCGAGAAATATTCTTTCATGGATTCGGCAGTTTGTTCAGTTCTGTTTATAATATTTATTTGTCCAACTTTAAATATTCTGATAAGAGAATAAATTACCGCACGTGAAGCACCTCCCGAACCTATAATTGAAACAGTCGCACCATTAAGTTCCTCTTTAAATGGATTTAGAGATTCAACTATTCCATAAAAATCTGTATTATAACCACGTAGAATTCCATCTTCATTCACAATAGTATTAACAGCACCTATAATACTAGCCTCTTCAGAAACATCTTTTAATAAAGGAAATATTTTTTCTTTTAGGGGAAGAGTAACATTGAATCCTTTAATGCCAAGCGCCGTCATTCCTTTAAGAGCATCTTTTAAATTTGTAGGTGGAACATCAAAAGGAAGATAAATGTAATTTAAACCAGCTAATTCAAATGCAATATTATGCATAAGAGGAGAGAATGAATGTTTAATCGGATGACCAATCACACCAACAATTTTTGTGCTATGATTAAACTTATTTTGAGATTGCATTTCCAATTATGATTTGTTTTCGTCCAATAATTTGATAAACAGTTTAGATGATTTTACTTCTGGATATTCTCTTGTAAATTCGTTTCTGATATTAGGATTAAGCTTAAATGCACACTTTAAACAATCAATTGCATTTTGAGTATGTCCTAATAGAAAATTAATTTTTGCTTTACCATAATACGAATTTGCATGGTCAGGCTTAATTCTAATACATTCATCAAAAGATTTCAATCCTTCGAGCCATAAACCAACTTCAATATAAGTCTCGGCCAACTTATTCCATGCGCTGAAGTTATTGTTATTATTTTCAATCGCCTTAATATAGCTAGTTATTGATTCCTCTAATTGTCCAAGTGAATATTCCAAATCAGCTTTCGCAAACCAGGCATCTTCCGGATTACTTGTCAATGTAATAGCCTGATTAAAATCTTTTAATGCTAGTTGATATTTTCCAGCAACATCATAACAATATCCGCGAGCTAAAAACGCTTCATAATACCCATTATCAAGTTTTATTGCTTCACTATAACATCTTATAGCTTGAGGATATGAACCAAGTTCTTCATAAGTTTGACCTAAATTGAAAAGAATAGTTTCATCCAAAGAATCTAATTCATAAGCTTTTTTATAAGATTTAAGAGCTTCTTTTAAGCGTCCAAGTTTAAATAACGCGTATCCGTTGTTAAACCAAGCGCTTGCAAAATCTTCTTTTAATACAATTGATAGATCAAAACTATTAATTGCTTTTTCATACATTTCAAGTCTAAGATAAACTATACCTTTATTATACCACCCTGTAAAACTATTCGGTTCAAGTTCCAAATATTTATCATAAGCTTCCAAGGCTTTGGAAAACTTTTCCATATTTTCATAACAATATCCCAACTCATACCATGCTTCAAGGTATTCGGAATCATGTTTGATTGAATTTATAAAATAATCTATGGCTTCAATATATTTTTCTTTTTTCTCGTAAAGTACGCCTAAACTAAACAAAATCTCTTCGTTGTTTGGTTCAATAGCTAAAGCTTTTATTAATGAACTAATAGAATCTTCTGACATACCGAGATTATCTTCAGCTATTGATTTATTTATATATGTCTCTACATCATTAGGATTTAGCGACTGAGATTTTTCAAAACAATGGTATGCCTCTCCAAATTCAAAAGAATTGTTTAGTAATATTCCTTTGAACTGCCATGCTTCAGAATTATAAGGGGTTATATTTAATACGGCTTCAGTTAAATAAAGGCCATCTTCTATAAGATCGCATTCAAGACAAATTTGAATAACTTCTTCAATGAAATCTATATTTGCCAGCGTACGATCGTTATCAATATATTCCCGGCATACTTTTACTTTATCTTTTGCCTCTTCCTCATTGAAATATAAGTCATAATCATCATCTAAATAATCTTCAGGAAAACTCATTTATACTCCATCTAAATTCAGGGGAAAATGTATATCTAACAAAAGTTAAAATCAAGTTGAAATTGAGCTTAAGTTTTCAGGTATGAAAATGATCTTATAATTACTTATTGGATAACAGATTCTAATTCTCTTAATGAAATCTTTTTAATTCCCCCGGATAATTTTACAATATAAGTAACTAACTGTTGTTTATATTTTGCCTTGAATAGATTTTTCATGGTATTAATAAATTGTTCCACTTCAGAGTTTTCAACAATATGAAAGCTACTATTAATAGGCGTACAACTTATCATCTTCGAACATACTACACCTTTAATCTTCAATGATTCTTGTACAACAAAATTACAATTCTCAAAACCAATATCATAATTATGAACAAGATCATTGTGTGATTTTACAATCAAAGCGCTGAAATCTTTGATAGATTTATTTTTCAAAAAATTAACTGCATTTTCAGTTCTTATTCTCTCATTAACATTATAAAGAACTCTATTGAAAATTAATTTCGGCAGCATATGATAATGTTTTAAAAGAAAATCCAACTCAACATCACGTAAATTTTTAATTCCCCAAATATATAATCGTAATCCTTTTACGCCTATCTCGCACTCATCGATTCTTTCATTACAGATTTGTAATCTATTATCATTGCGTTCGGTTGTGTCACAAATAACAAGACTGTAATTATTATCAGGCCATGGTATGATTTTATATTCTAATGTCTTTAAATCAAGAAAAAATATTTTCTTTTCTTTACCGTACATTATTGTATAATGATGGGCTATATTTGATATTTTCCCAATTAAATTGAGTTCATTTTTTCGTACATACTCTAAAGCAGTTTTGTTATCAAATTCAAATTTGAATATTTTCATTAAACTTTTAACAAAACCAACTTGATATGATGCCAAAGAACCTAATCCGAAACATTCCGGAATATTTGAAGATATAACACAATTAAATCCGTATTTAAGATCTCCTTTTTCATAAAGCATTTTTATCAAACCTCTTAGCAACCGGTATGAATCATTCATTACAATTTCAGATGTGGAAATAGTAAAATTTACGATATCACTGGATTCAGTTGATATCAAATTAACTTCTGAATCTTTTCTTTTACTAATTATAAATATCCAATGCCTATCGATACATGTTGAAATTAATATACCTTCATTGTAATGTGTATGATCTCCCATAATTATTAAACTAGCTGGACTAATATTGGCAACTATTCCGTGAGTTTTACCATATAAATGTTCAAAAAGAGTTTTTGCTTTAACTATTTTTGAGTTAATATCATTTCTTGAATACATTTCCGCAACCATTATTGCATATTTCTGTTAAATTATTATATCATTAAGATTATGGAATGATTTTATCTCATTTAAAACTAATTCTTAACAATTTTGATCAATTCTATTTTTTTGTAAATCATCAATAAAAAAAATCAATTATTTTTGTAGTTATCTGATTTTAGTAATGACTTTATATATATACAAACCGGTGAAATTAATTTCTCGGCTTGTAAAGTACTATATAGTTTAAATTCTTTAAGTGATATAAATTTATCTAAAGAATGGACTATTTGAATGATAATTTGCGTTAAATTCGTTTCAGAAGCAATTAAATCCACTGGCAATGAAAGTACAGTATCAAAAATAGAAGCTTCCATTATTTTTAAGATTTCGTCAAAAGACAAATTTTCAAATTTAAGTCTATGGTTCAGAATACCCTGCCGTTTACGAATTAACAATTCGAATTTCATTCTTTCAATAAGAAGAGTTACTGCTGTATCAATTGTTAATTTAATTTCAATCATATAAATTATTATATGCCGTTTTATAAAACAAAATTCTATTTAATTTCCAACAACCACCAATTTCAAAATGGATGTTACTTTTTGTGCTGCATTTTGTAATGTCGTTGCGACTTCAAAATTAAGACCTGAATTCTCTAATAATATTTTCGCCTCAATCGCATTAGTGCCTTCTAAACGAATTACAACCGGTACAATTACAGATATTTCTTTTACAGCATCTATTACTCCTTGTGCTACACGGTCACAACGAACTATTCCTCCGAATATATTTATTAAAATCGCTTTAACATTTGGATCCGACAATATAATTTTAAATCCATTTGCAACAGTTTCTTTATTTGCTCCGCCGCCTACATCTAAAAAATTTGCCGGTTCTCCGCCCGCGAGTTTAATGATATCCATAGTCGCCATGGCTAAACCTGCTCCATTAACCATACATCCAACATTACCGTCAAGTTTGATATAATTTAGATTATATTTAGAAGCTTCGATTTCAAGGTTGTCTTCTTCATCTAAATCGCGGTAAGCTAAAATATCCTGATGGCGATATAACGCATTATCATCAAAATTCATTTTTGCGTCAAGAGCCATAATTTTGTCATCGTTTGTAATTATCATTGGATTAATTTCCAATAATGATGCATCAGAGTCTTCATAAGCTTTATACAACGCCGCTAAAAACCCTAAAAAACTCTTAAATGCAAGTCCTTCCAAACCTAAACCGAAAGCAATTTTTCGTGCTTGATATCCTTGTAATCCAATCGATGGATCAACCCATTCTTTAATTATTTTTTCCGGCGCAGTCTCTGCCACCCTTTCAATTTCCATTCCGCCTTCCGTAGAAGCCATAATTACATTTTTTGACACACTTCGGTCCAGTAGAATACCTAAATAAAGTTCTTTCTTATACTCAATACCTTCTGTAATATATAGTGTTTTGATTATTTTTCCTTCCGGACCAGTTTGATGCGTAACTAAAATATTACCCAGCATACGTGAAGCATAATATTTTGCATTTTCCAAAGAGGTAGTAACTTTTACTCCACCTTCCAAAACTAATTCATTCTTTTTATTGATATTATAAACTTTCCCTTTACCCCTACCACCTGCATGAATTTGGGATTTAATTACATACTTTGTAAAACCACGAGATTGTAATTCACCAATTGCAGAATCGAATTCAGATATATTTTTAATTGCAATTCCGTTTTCAACTGCAACACCGAACTTCCTTAAAGTTTCTTTTGCCTGATATTCGTGTATTTTCATTGTATCCTTTCCTATTATCTTATTTATTTATTAAAACAATTACAAATTAAATCATTCCAGCAATAGATTCAAAATGAACTTAACTTGAATTTCCAATTGCATCTATAAAGTGCAACTGCTTTCATTTTAACAAATTATTCAGAAATAAAAAAAATAATTATCTACAATTACATAAAGCTGTAAGTTAAAATTTATATAGATAATTCATGAAAGTAATAAAGTAGCATGAAATGTCGAAATCGATGCTACTCCATTAAACACATATATTTATTAATAATTGTTCATTATTTTTTTTCATCAAAGAAACTATCGGGTATTCCCATATTTATTTTATAATTTGAATATGTTAGAATGACACTCCCCATTACTGGACCTTTTTCTTTATGTCTTTCTCCATTTGTATTTTTATTATCGTCTGGAATATTCCTTGGAAGATTCATGTCTCCTACATTAAACGTAAATTTCACATTCGTTGGCAAGGCAATAGCTTCATTTTTATAATCAAGCAAAACCTGAATAGTCCCTGATTTTTTACCTGTAGTCTGGATTTTTTTAATCACATTTAGAATTGGATCTATCCAAAGTGTTGAAAGAATTACATCGGTAGAATCATTACTTGGAATAATTTTTAAAACATCTAGCTTTTCGTTATTAACCATTTCAGATTTTACATAAATAGAATTATAATCACCTTTTAACAATTTTGTCGGAGAAAAATTTAAACTTTGCTTAGGAAGCATTGCAAATCCTTCCGACTTTATTGTCTGTTTATCGGGCTGTTTGAAATAAATCTTAGCTTTTGTTTCCGGTACTTTAACAAAATTAATGTCCACTTTAACAGTCACATCAACTTCATAATCTTTTATTTTATCAAATTTTTGCCGGACTGCATCCAAAAGTTTATTTGGATTTTTATTCTGCCCATATATAATACCAAGAAAGAGTAAGAAAATTAAGAGATAAATTTTTTTCATTTTATTCCTCAGCTTAAAATATCTTTTTTAATAAAAATAGCAGAAGTTATTGCAAATAATCCGGCTATATTTGCCAGAAGAATCCAAACTGAATTAAATATATCTTTATAATTAACAACATCATCAAAAAATCCATTCCATTTAATCATATGACTGGTAAAAAAATAAGGCTGTAAATTCTGTAGAAACTCTACTGGAATGGCAGATAGTATCAATAAAATAATTATTAGTGCCATAGTAGCAACTATCGGTCCGATAGCATTTTCAACAAGTGAAGAAAAGAAAAATGAATAGGCCATTACTGTTGCCATACTTAATGAAGCATAAGCATATGCATAAGCAAACCGCCAAAGTATATCATTTGACGCAAAAATAATCAGTTTACTTTTCATTACTAAAAGCTCACCGCCTCCAAATATTAAAAGACTACCTCCGAGACTAATAAGTGCTAACCAAAATAGCAATAAACTGGTGTATATAATCCCGGCAAAAAATTTTGCCGATATAACTTTTAACCTAGAAACAGGTCTAGTTAAAAGCATTCTATAAGTACCTGCCGTGGCCTCTCCCGCTAGTAAATCTCCGCCGACAAGAACAATTAAAAACGGAATATGAACAAATAACCCTTGCAATACTAGATTGGCAACAAGATAACCATTAAATAATTTCCCGGTAAAAATAAAAGAATCCGATAAACTCCTCATTTCAAATTTCAGATATTTTTCACCTGTATAATAAAGTGCTACTTGTACAATAAGAGTTAAAACTCCAATTGCGATAAATCCTATATATGTTCGCCACTTTTTAAACATTTTCTGAAGCTCGATCCAGGTTAGAGTGATCATTTTTCGCCTCCTTCTGTTATCTTCAGAAAATAATCTTCGAGCGAATGTACCGGGATAATTGCACTAACTGAAATTTCTTTCTCGATGAAAGACTTATTCAGTTTAATAATCTCTTCTTTTGACAACTCTAAGGTAATTTCATTTTTATTTGAAGATTTGAATCTTTCTTTCCAGGTCACATCTTCAATGATTTCCATAGCTTCCTGAATTTTATTAACTTCAAAAGTGACTTTTACTCTATCGCTTTTCAGCAATTCATCAACTGTGCCTTCAACCTGTGCAGTGCCTTTATTTATTATAATCATACGTGAAGCAATAATTTCAACTTCACGAAGGATATGTGAGGAAAGAAAAACCGTTTTATTTTTCTCTTTGCTTAAATAAATAATTAAGTCACGAATTTCTTTCATTCCTTGAGGATCAAGTCCGGTAGTCGGTTCATCGAGGATAATTAATTCGGGATCATGAAGAAGTGCTTGGGCCAGTCCTAGTCTTTGTTTCATTCCATGAGAAAATGTTTTTACTTTGCTTTTATAGCGTTTATCAAGCCCAACAAGTTCAAGCATTTCCATAATCTTTTTGTTAGAAGTATTTGCCCCGGATATTTTTCCTAAAATTTCCAGATTTTTGTAAGCAGTCAGATAAAGATAAAAATCAGGTTTTTCAACAATAGCCCCGACTTTTCTTAAAATCTTTTCTCGTTTCCCTATTAACGACTCACCAAAAATTTTAATATCGCCGGAAGTCGGTTTAATAAGTGTAAGAAGCATCCTGATTGTAGTGCTTTTACCTGCTCCATTTGGTCCTAAAAACCCGAATACGTCACCTCGATAAACATTTAAATTGAGATTATTAACTGCTATCAGGCTTCCAAATTTTTTTGTGAGTCCTCGAACTTCAATTATTTGTTCGGAATTCAAAAAACCTCCAACCATTTATTAATAAGACGGACGGACATGATTAATGTTTTATCTTATCCGTCCTTATAGGTTCAATCAGAGAGTCTTTTTTTACCAAAAGAATATTCGATTGGAAGAAATTTGACAATAATTATAGAGGGTATAATTGTCAACATAATCCATATAAAAAACATTTTGTAACCAAGGATTTCCTGAATCATTCCGCTGAATAATCCTGGAATCATCATGCTTAAAGCCATAAATCCTGTTGCTATAGCATAATGTGATGTTTTATACTCACCTTCAGAAATAAAAATCATGTACATTATATATGCAGTAAATCCAAATCCGTAACCTAACTGTTCACCTGCTACACAGGCACTGATAATCCAAATATTAGTAGGCTGTGTATAAGCTAAATAAATATAAAGTAAATGTGGCAGATTGATTGAAAGCAACATTGGCCATAACCAGAATTTCAAACCTTTTTTTGCTATCAGAAATCCACCTAATAATCCTCCAATAATAAGAGTCAATACGCCCGCAGCATTAACAAATCCTAATTCGGATGTAGATAACCCTAATCCCCCAGTTTCTCTACCGTCAAGAATAAATAAAACAGACATTTTAGTCAGCTGCGCTTCACCAAATCTGAAAAACAATAGAAACAAAATGCTTATTACAATTTTCTTCTTCTCAAAGAATCTAAAAAATGTTCTAAAGAATTCCTTTGTTAATGAATTATGATGAATTAACCTTGCTGGACGGTCATTTTCAGGTTTTGGAAGCATAGCCCGGTGATAGAAAAATAATAAAATAAATAATATTCCAACTAATATCATTATGACAACCCAGGCTAACGGAACCCTGTCAGATTGAATTCTAAAGACAGTAATTGATTTTTTTGAAATTGAGGGATCCAATTGAAAAACAGCAAATGCGGGTTTATTCCAATTCTCTGATGTAAATTTAAATGTCTTTCCTTCAACAACTCTTATCCCTTCATTTCCTTCCAAATAGCTTAAACTAACGTTATACTCACTCCCTTGAGAAGGTTTTTTGGAAAGATAAAAACTTATTATTCCTACATTTCCATCAAGCTCATCCATAGATGTTGTATCCGGCACAAGGTTAAGGTCTTGAATAAATCCATTCATTATGTTGAATCTATGAGCATAATTGCTGTAAAAATTCACTTCAGATTTAGTTTTAGGTTTGGTACTGATTTCGAGATATGTAGTATTGGGAACAACTCTCATTATCCCAGGAAGAGACTTCTGACCGATTGAATCAACTTTGATAGTTTCTTCAAAAAATTTATTAGGATTTGCAACTACTTTGAACTCAGCTTGGCCGACCGAAAATGATCCTTCTAATTGACCAGCAAGGATTACAAGCAGACTTTGACCAGAAATAATAGCAACACGATAAAATGTATTTCTTATTCCGACAAAATATGATTGCTGGCTTTCTTTTAATGCAAGCATATAAAACCCATCAGCAGCAATATCATGAGTTGCAGAACTAAATGCTAGTAGCCAGAAAAAAGCAAGTGTAAATTGAAAGAATTCCGGCATTGGAATTGTTAAAGCTACTCCAGCTAAACCTGCTCCAACTATAAGTTGAGTTGAAAGAATCCACCACCTTTTTGTTTTCATAAAATCAACAAGCGGACTCCATAAAGGTTTAATTACCCATGGCAAATAAAGCCAACTTGTATAAAAAGCAATATCTGCATTTGATACACCAAACCTTTTGTACATCACTACTGAAAGAGAAGTAACAACTATATAAGGTAGACCTTCTGCAAAGTATAATGTTGGAATCCATGACCATGGACTTTTTTTTGCAGTTTTACCGGAGTCTGAAGATTTTTTAATGATCATTTTTTTCTAAAGTTTATTTAGTTCAAAATATTTTTTGGCTAATAATGCTGCACCAATTTCTGGCAATTGATCAGCTTTTCTTAAAACAACATTTTCAAATTTTTCTTTAATTTTCTTTTTTAATAAAACTAAATAATAATTCTTTGATAAAAGTAATCCACCACCGAAACAAAGTTGTATTTTTTCCCCATTTGTTTTTTTGACTATTGTCTTGATGTGAATCAACAATTCATCAATTTCATTCTGAAGAATTTTATTGCAAATTTGGTCACCCTCTCTAGCAGCTTTTATTACGCTTTCAGCTATCCCGGCAATATCAAATTCTTTTGAATAAACATTTTCAATTAAATTGTGCTGATTTTCAATCGCGAAATTCTTTTTTAGAATTTCGGTTAATAAAGTTTTATTACCTCGTCCGTCAAATTCTCTAGCCACGGCATTCAATCCTTTTCTACCAATCGAGTAACCACTTCCTTCATCACCAATAATTTTCCCGAATCCTCCGGCACGTATTATATTTTCGTATTTATCTTTCCCGAAAATTATTGACCCTGTTCCGACTATTAGAATAAAACCGGGGCGTCCAGAAAATGCTCCCTCTATCGCGATCTCTGCATCACTTAAAATATTCAATTTCTTCCAATGAACATCAGTTGGTCCAGAATTAGCAATCAATATTTTTAATAATTTCTCAGAATGTTCTGCTCTCCCGATTCCTGCAATACCTATAACAACTGAATCTATAGTTTTTACATTTGCTTTTAGGCTTGCCTGTTTAATCAAATTGAATAATCTATCAGCAGACTTATCAAATCCAATTGTATGAGGGTTCGTTGCACCGGCATCTACTTGAGAAATAATTTTCAGTTTCTCATTTACACAAACACATTTTGTTTTTGTACCGCCGCCGTCAATTCCTACAAAAAAATTCATTCATATATAAATTAAATTAATTGTAAAAATATGGAAAAACATATGAACATAAAACCGCTTTAACTAATATCTTTACTTAAAAAAATGAAATCGGAAGATAAAACAGAGAAACTCCACACAACAAAAAGCGGGGTATCTGCTAAATAATTATATTTTTCCAGTCTCAGGAGACAAGGAATTTACACGTCCGAGACAGCTTTACTTAAATTCCATATTTAACGGATTATAGCCGCATTTAATATCAATATTGGAAGTAAATGGGTTTTATTATATCAGCTGATTTAAATTGTACTGCAATCCAGATCACCAACGCAATTAGAATAGCTTTACCAACGAGGGGCAGTGCGGAGACTAACTTTTGAATTTGTCTGTCAATTTCTGCCGGCATGAAATGAAATATGTATCCAATTAAAATCAATCCGAATATAATGGGTAGTTGTTCAATAAACTGCACAAATACCTGACCATGGAAAGATTGTATTACTTGGGTAAGTATATACGCAACATCTTGAATATTATGTTCTCTGAAAACAAGAAATGATAAAGCAATCAGATGAAATGTGATTATTGTCTGGATAAACTTTAATGGTTTGGTATTATTTATCTTAAGAAAATTGTAAAATTTTAATTTGGGTTTTTGAATCAACATTGCAAATGACATCATAAATCCGTGTAGTGCTCCCCATATGATGAAATTCCATCCGGCATCATGCCATAACCCGCATATGATAAATGTTATCATCAAGGCAAGCATATTCCCAAATAAACGCATTGATCTGAACTGAAACTGTAATGGTTTAAAAAGGTAATCGAGTAGCCACTTTGAAAGTGAAATGTGCCAGCGTCTCCAGAAATCAGCTATGCTTGTAGCTTTGAATGGGGAATTAAAATTGTCCATTAATTTGAAACCAAGCAGTAATGAAATTCCAATTGTCATATCAATGCAACCAGAAAAATCACAATATATTTGCAGCGTATATCCATAAATTGCAAGTAGGTTTTCAACACCAGTAAAACGCAGTGGATTGCCAAATACTACATCGATAAAATTAGAATAGATATAATCTGCAATAACAACTTTCTTTATTAATCCGATTATGATAAGAAATGTCGCTCTGCCAATATCTTCTTTTGAAATAAATGGTTCCTGATCTATCTGGGGAAGAAACACCGAAGCTCTGTCAATTGGCCCCATTAATATATTTGGAAAATAAAATACATAAAGACTGAAGTCCCGTAAACTGTTGGTAGGTTTCAATGTGTCGTAGTAAACGTCAAATACGTAAGTAAGAGATTTAAATGTATAAAATGATATTCCGACCGGAAGAAAAATTGCTAAGGGATCAATTTGTTTATTACTTATATCAGCAAATATCTGAATAATAAAATTAGTGTACTTAAAATAACCAAGTATCCCCAAGTTAATAATTAATGCAATTATTAAGAATAATTTTCTTTTGCTAAAATTTTCAGTAAGTGAAATCCATTTACCAAAATAATAATTGACGATGGCCGAAATGATTAAAATTCCTGTGTAATAACCGGCTGCTTTGTAATAAAAATAAATCGAGAATAGAATCAAAAGAAAAATACGGGTATTTTTATATTTCGACACAAGATTGTATACTAGTAGGAATCCAAAAAAAAGAATTAAAAATAGACTTGTACTGAATACTAGTGGATCATTTTGATTGAAGCTTAAAAGCTCAGGAATTTTTTCAGGATGGATATTTATAAACATATCAATACTCTAGAATTTTTTGAGAAGCTTTTATGCTTTTCTTACAATATTCTCTGTTAAAGTAAAATTTAATTGCTTTTACTTGAATCAATCAGTTTTTGAAGATCACCTACATTTTTTAGACGTAGTACATTATAGCCTTTAAACTTTACATTAAAATGCTTCTCAACTGCAATAATGATATTTATATGATTCAAAGAATCCCATCCCGGAACTTCAGGTGCGATAGTTTCATCTTTAATGTCAAAATCGTCGAGATTTAATTCATCTAGAATTACCTTTTTTAGTTCTGCTGAAATCATTACCTGCTCCATACTTGAGGATCGAGTCCGTTTAATAATCTTTCTTTATTTGCTTTTCTGCTTGGCTTTCCCGCTGAGCTTTTAATAAGCCACCGAGGAGGAACAAGGTATATTTTATGTATATTAATATCTATCGCCATAGCCGATTTTAACATATTCATTCGAACTAAATTTTTCTCAGATTCTGTTTCAGATTTTGTCTCGGCTACTACACTTACTTGTTCGGTCCCCATCAACTGATCCTCTTCTCCAAAAGCTATTACTCTGCCCGGGATCACTCCTTCTGCCTGATTGACAGTATCTTCAATATCTTCGGGATAAATATTTTTCCCGGCGACAATAATAATATCTTTCTTTCTACCAATGATAAAAAAATCATCTTGATGTTTGAATCCATAATCCCCTGTAAAATACCAACTGTCGCTAATTACCTCAGCAGTTTTTTCCGGGTAATTGCGGTATCCGTCAAACATTGAGATTGATTTAACTGCAATTTCACCTACTAAATTATCTTTTATATTATTTCTTTTTTCATCTACAATTCGAATTTCACAGCCATTAATTAATTTTCCTGATGAAACACATATACGTGAAACTGAGTTATCATCAGCAATTTCTACTATACCATTAGCTAATTTATTCCTATCAACAGTCATTTCAGCAATTAACTTATCAGGTTCTGTAATAGTAGCGGCAAGAGTTATTTCGGCCATTCCATAGGATGCAGCTAGGGCATTAGGATTCAATCCATATTTACTAAATCGGTTTACAAACTTTTTATTACTATCGGCTCTCACAGGCTCACTGCAATTAATTAGTAAGCGCAAACTCTTAAGTGAAATTCCTTCAAGTTCTTCTTCATCTATTTTATCAGCAAAGATGTTAAAGGCGAAATTCGGAATCCAGCTTATTGTAGCTTTTTCCTTTGTTATTGCTTCAAGCATCAATATCGGTGCAAGAACCCATTCGAATGGATCAATTTGAATCGTTGGAATTCCGAATGCTATCGGGACATGAAACGCTCCTATCAATCCCATATCATGATAAAGCGGCAGCCAGCTTACAACTTTATCACTTTCGTTAAGTTTTAAAGCATCGGATAAATTTGCAACATGATTCAATATTGCATTATGTGAAAGGACAACAGGTTTTTGTAACCCGGTTGTACCTGAGGAATGTTGTAACAATACCGCATCTGTTGGTTTGATGGCAAGCGCATTAGCCTCAATTTCAGAATTAGTTTTTTCATCAACTAAGCTGTTTAAATCCCATTCAAGAGGGAAGAAAATTGATTTGATTGTACTTTCAGGTTTTTCAATAAGCGGTTTGATTAGAGGTTCAATACTTTTTTCAGTTAAGATCCAATCTAGACCCGACCGCTGCGACATTCCTTCAATTCCCTGACGGAATTTATCCGGATGCAATCGTGGATTTGGATAAGCAAGTATTGCAGGTAAAGCTCCAATTCTGGAAATACCAAGATAGAGTGGATAAAACATAGGATTGTGATGCATAATTATTGCACAAACATCACCCTGTTTAATTCCTGCTTCTTTAATTCTTATCGAAAACTTTTTTGCAGTTTCAAGAAGCGATTTAAATGTCCATCTGTATGGTTCCTCTCCTGCAGCCCAATGAATAATAGCATCCCTATGTGGATTTTTTACAGCATTTAATTCCCATCTTTGCCAAAGAGTTGCTGCTTCACTTAAATTAAAATTACCCATATCCTTCTTAATAATGATATAATAAATTATTTATATTTTTCTAATAGTGCTTCGGCAACCATATTGCCAACTTTCTGTGCGCCGGTTGGATTAAAATGAATATGATCTGCTGATGCTAATGGAGGATTTGCATTCACCCATGAATGCATAGAGTTTTCACCGCCCATCGCATCAAACAAACTCCAGTAAGCTATATCAGTTTCCCTTGCAATATTTTTCTGTGATTCTATTAATTTTAAAATAGCCGGGTCCGTAACAAAATTAGAGCCTTTTTTCATCGATTTATCCTGAACTGATATCATCAAAAAACTTGTTTTGGGAAAAGCAGCCTTCAAATTATTAATAACTTTCACCATCTCTTTTTCATACCAGTCATAATTTGTCTGTCGTGAACCGGCGATATTTAATCCGAATTCCAAAATGATTAGTTTATAGTCAAGATATTTTCCGAAATCTTTAAGCATATTAGGTTGAAGAGTACCGAGATCAACCCCTGTATTTCCTCTCAGAGGAAGATTATCTGTATAAACTCCAGGTTCGTTTTCCAGACTAACTCCATAAAAAGTTGCCTGGTCTGCAAGAGGGAACTCAATTTTAATAGATTTTGCTCTTGAAGAAGGTTTAAGAATAAGTTCCTGGACTGATGACCCAAGTTTTAAAGCAACCGATTGTTTGGCACCACCGTCGAATGAATAATAGATTTGAGAACTTTTTGCATTGGAATAATAAAGTTTTACAATACTGAAATCCTTTAATGTTCTTTTGAATGAAGTTGTTTCGTATTGAACCCAGGCATTACCTTTAGGAGTAAAGGCCTCACCGCTGATACCTAACGGAATGTTTTTCGGATTGCTTTTATAAAGTGCCGCTGTTTCCCAGTTATCCTGAGAGAAAGTATGTTTAGTAGTTTGACGAAAAGTATTATCCTGCGAGGTAATTCCCAACCAACCAGCCCCGTTTCCTCCGAATTTATTTTGTAAAACTTCTCGGATATCAGCTGTAATATAGTCGCCTTCAATTGCAGAATCGCCGTAATGAGCAACTCGAACTGTTTTTGATTTTGCGTTTTTAAGCGCATCATAAAAATAACTTAACTGTTTTACATTTCCTGTAATTGAAATTTTCTTCGTCTGTTGAAGCAATGTATTTTCAATAATATTAGCTGGTGAGGTACTGAAAGAATTAAGAGCATCAAATAATAATTCTGGAAAACCAAATGCAGCTTCGGAATTTTGATTATTCTTTTTCTCAAAAGGAATCACATTATCAAGTTTATTAATTGACGGCTGTGATGATTGGTCATCTTTAATATCAGAAAAAATATCAACATTTCTGATTTTGAAATTAACAGAAGGGAAATCAACTTCATAATTTATAAATGAAATTGCGAAAAGCATTCCCGTTACAAGTGCTACGATTATTAGAGGCTGTCTGAATTTATTATCAGTATTCATTTTTATTCCTATTTGTTTCTAAAAAATTATATTGAAACACGATATTATAACTTTATTTTATAATAAAGATTCATATAAAATAGCTGATTTATAATAAAACAACTCTTTGTAAATCGCAATTCATCAATATAAAAATATTGCACCGCACATGCAGGGTTCATAATTCCCACTTATCTATTTGCAGGGTTTCCTAACAACTGCCTATTACGGATAAATTACAACCTATATTTAGCCAATACTTTTTCAACTTCACGAGACCAGATTTTATAAGTTTCCGCTTTATAATGAACACCATCCCAGGTAAATTCTGGTTTTAAGTATCCGTCTTTGCCTGCAATAAAAGAATTTAAATCTATATATTCGATACTGTTCTTCTTTGCATAATCGGATAGAAGTTTGTTTAGTTTATTTATTTCTTTATTCCTACCCAAATTAGTTTCAGGCGTCCCGCCGTAGTCTTTGGCATAATTTTTTGATGCATAAGTTGTAGATTGGATTACTGGAATAATTTTCTTTGATTTTAATCCAGTTATAATACGGACATATACCGAAAAAATTTCTTCAACAGGTGTCCAATTATAAACATCATTTAACCCGCCCATAATAAAAACAATTCTTGGAGTGAGTTTATAAATATCATTTATTCTCGCCCAATATCCTCTTAAAACATCACTTGGTATTCCCCGTTCAACTACATTCGATCTACCTAGTAATTCATCCCATGCGGCACCATGAGTAATTGAATTTCCTAACATAACAATATCAGCATGGCGTGTTTTATAGGCATTAAATAATTCCATTTGAAGAATATAGTTAGGGTTATTCTTGTATCTAAGTGTATCCTGCTGAGCAGCCTGCGGGTGAGAAATTGGTTGATATGCAAATTGTTCTTTATTTATATTCGTATAACCAAAATAAAGAACTGCCAAAACGGGTAATAAAAGAAATATATTATTATGCAGCGGTTTTTTTTCCATAATTTAATTTTTCAATATTATTATCAAAATAAAATAACTTTAATCCGCATTAGGCGGATTTAGAGTCTGTCCCTCTTGAGCGGGATCCATTATAAAAAGTCGAATTTAAAATGTAGATTATTTCTATGATTGAGTGTTTTCAAGTTTCTTCTCATTTTCTGAGATTCGATGTTTGAGATTTTTTTCCATTGCTATCAATTCCGAGACTTTGGCAGTATATTCTTCTTTCTTTTTTTCAGCATTTGCTATTTCATTTTTCAAATCCCGCAATTCTTTATTTAATAAATCAATTTTATTTTTTAATTCATCAACATGATGAGTATTCTCCATTATCTCTTGTGTAATTATTTGTTTGTCTGAGGTCAATGTCAAAAGGTTGTCTTCATAAAGTTGCAATATTCCCCGTATTTCTTTTTCAAGTGTTTCTTTTTTTGTTGAAAATATATTTGTTTCATTACCAAGTTGTTGAAGGTGCATATTTTTTTTGACAATATCATCTTTCAGCAAAAGTATTTCATTTGAAATTAAATCTCGTTCTTCTTTTAAATCAACAACCTGCTTTTCTGCAGCAGAACGTTCTTTTTGAAGAACCTTCGCCATCCCTCCATATTCAACTATATGAGTGGTTTTTTCAAGCAGAATTTTCTCTTTTTCATTTAGTTCTTTGTCTTTATCTATAATTTGTTGCCTGATAGAACTTAAGTTTTCTTTTGTGGAATTCAGTTCTTCTGCAAATTTCTGTAGTATCAACACAAGGTTATTTTCAATTTTTAAGTGGCTTTCATCGAAGTCCAGTTTTTTCTTTTCAAGTTCCTCACTTATTTGCTTCTTAACAGAAAGTGCTTCGGATAAAACTTCTTCTTCTTTTTTTAATTGGAGTATTTTATCCTGTATTTCATTTTTAACAGATTCGAATTTTATTATATCTGTTAATAACCCTTCCTTTTTATTTAACAATTCTTTCGATTCAAGCTCCAAATTCTGCATATATTCTTTTATAAAATTATGCTTGGTATCAATTTCATCATATGCTTTTTGTTTCTCGCGGATTTCATCGAGCATCGCTTCCTTTTTGGCAAAATATTCGGTAAACATTTTTTCTTTTTCAGATAACTCACCTACTATAGCTGAAAGTGATGTTTCAAGATTTGACTTTATATCTTCACTTAGAGTTATTTTCTCATCAAGAATTTTAATAGAGGCAATTCGTTTTGATTCTTCACTTTTTAAATAATTTATCCGTTCGATTAACTCTTCTTCAAGTTCTTTCATCTTCAAAACAGATTCACTTATATTACTTCCGCCGAATTGTGTTACAAGATTTTTAAGCTTTTCTTCTTCCGGTTGCATCAATTCCAAATTTTGCTTTGTTTGTGAATACTGGTCTTTCAGATTTTGATATTCTGAATACAATTCATTGTAATTTCGTTTCAAAGTGTGAGATTCTTCTTTTTGAGCGTCATACTCTTTTTTGGTTATTTCAAGAGATGATATAGAAGATTCAAGCGATTCTTTCGATTCCGAAAGAATTTTATTCTTTTCGGTTAATTCATTTTCTTTTTCTTTCTGGGATTTAATATCTAGCATAATCGATTGTAAATCATTTTTGCTTTTATCGATTAATTTAAGTGAGTCGGATAATTCCTTTCGTGTCTCGGTTAGTTTTCTTTCAAGATCATTTATGCTCTGGTGATTTTGAAGAATTTCATGGAGAGTATTTTTGAGTTCATCATTCTCTTCAATAAGTTTTTCAATTTCGCTTTTTGTCTTTGATGTGAAAAGACTCATTCTTTCATAGCTCCTTAAAAGGCTATAATAAATATGCCGTTGGTAAAGATAATAAACTTTATTAAATGAATCTCCACTTTCATTGGCTAAATAATTAGTGGAATACAATTAAGACAAATCCACCGTTATTCCAAAGATATTTTTTCCAGATATTCTCTGTATAATGATTTTGGAATATTGTTTATTAACATATGAAATTGATCCTTTGTTAAAAATCCTTTTTGATATGCAATTTCTTCAACGCAGGCAACCTTCAGCCCTTGTCTGTCTTCAATTACACCAAAAAAATTTGCGGCTTTAAGTAATGCTTCCGGGGTTCCCGTATCGAGCCAAGCCACACCCCGTCCAATTTTTTCCACGTTAAGTTCGCGCATCGAAAGATAGACTTTGTTAACATCTGTTATTTCAAGTTCTCCGCGCTGTGACGGTTTCAGATTTTTGACAATTTCAACAACTCTGTTATCATAAACATATAAACCGGGTACGGCATAATTTGATTTTGGTGATTTCGGCTTTTCTTCTATGCTTAATGCTTTCCCTTCACTATTAAATTCCACAATTCCGTATCGTTCCGGATCAGTAACCTGATATGCAAATATTGTTGCACCTTCAACTTTTTTTTCTACAGAACGATAAAAAAAGTCAAGTTTTCCATAAAAAATATTATCACCCAGTATTAATGAAACAGAATCATTACCGATAAAGTTTTCTCCGATAATAAATGATTCAGCTATTCCGTTAGGAGCTTTTTGAACAGCATATTCAATATTTAGCCCTAAATGAGAACCGTCATTAAATAATTTTTTATAAAGTGGAATTGTCTCATCATTCGAGATAATAAGAATTTCTTTAATTCCAGCCAGCATCAGAATGGAAAGAGGATAATAAATTAAAGGTTTGTCATAAATTGTTACTAATTGCTTAGAATATATTTTTGTAATAGGATACATTCTCGTACCCGATCCGCCTGCAAGAATAATTCCTTTCATTCGAATTCCAATTTTTGATAATAATAGGGTGATTAAAATAACATGATATTAATATAGCCCTTTTAGATAATAATTTCTTTCTTAAAAAGATGAGAATCGGTAAATAAATTATATCTAAGATTGGATAAAATTATACGGGAAATAAATTTTTAAATATATCGGTGCAGCTTAATGACAGTATCTTGTTTTAGGACAATCAAAATTAGTAAATTTTAATTCAAGTTTACAATCTATTAGTTAAACAAAACTACAAGATATATCATGTTCTGTATTACATGAACAAATTGTTAATAAAAATATATTGAATAGTCTCACTATATATTATGTAAAACCTAAAATCAGCCACTTGTATATAATAATTTCGTTATTGTAAATTTAATTATTAATTTACTAATCGATTTTAGTATGCAATCAAGGGAGAGCAAAAATATCCCTATATCCCTCACCATAGAACTATTTTTTGTTTTAAATTCATCCAATTATTTCTTGAGGAAATAAAGACATAACATGTACTCAATGTGGAATTTTAATATAGTTGACATAAAAGTATAAACTAAATGAAATACAGAAAAAATATTGTTCATTAGTAAACGCGAGTATAAATAAAGGAATGTATAATCTTCATACGTAAAATGGAATACCAAGATGATAATTAAGGAAAAATATAATTATTAAGGATTATTTATGAAAAAAAATAATTTATTACTTTTGATAATTACCTTTCTTTTTCTTAGTAACATTCAAATCCATCCGCAAAATGCTACTTTCCCTTATCCTATCATTTTTGTTCATGGATTAAATGGAAACGATGTCTCCTGGCAAAATATAACGGATAAATTAGGCGGGGATTTGAAAATTTTTGATTTCTGTCTAAATCATGATGGCGACAACACATCATCATCAATTGAAAAGGATACATCTTCAGTCGGTTGGAGAGATGCTGAAGGGAATATTATTACCAGTATTACGCCTTCTATAAATCGACTTTATGCTATTAATTTTGATAATAATAGATTTCTGATTCCCGGACATTCTTCACATAATTTGAGTAATCAGGCTGCGATATATAAGCAAGGTTGTGCACTAAGTGTTTTGATCAAAAAAGTTTTAGTGCTGGAAAAAGCTTCAAAAGTTATTCTTGTGGGGCATTCAATGGGAGGACTCGCAATAAGAGAATATTTACAACGAAAGTCAGAAGACGGTTCAAGAAAATGGTGGGTTGATCCTCAGGATAATGAAAATGGACATAAAGTAGCTAAAGTTGTTACAATTGGTACGCCTCATCGTGGATCAGACATACCGGCTATTGATTTAATTAAATGGTGGTTTGGAATAGATGGTAAATCTGAAGGTATGAGAGATTTAAAATACTATTCTTTATTGAATAAAGGTATCTATCTTTTTGGTGGGAACGAAAATGATGTTGATAAATCTTATTACAATAAGGATATTAATTGTAACGGATCAATTGGAGATCAAATTACCGGATTAAATATTGGACCCGATGGTTCTCAAAATGATGACATTATGACATTACCTTTGAATATTTCTTATACCTGGATTACATCCAAATTTACATTTACAGGAGATTTGGCAGTTGATCTAGACCGTCAATGGTTATTTTGGAATGATAATGGGACAAATACTTCTGTACCTTTAGTCATATCTGATACTCTCCTCACAAATAAAATGCATATAGATGAAACATCCGATTTATATACAATAATTCGTGGGCTTGATGTACCCGATAATCATTCTTTGGCTTATGAAATTGGTATAAATAGCAGAACAAAAGGATTTATTACCTATAAAACAGAAAATTTTAATTTAAACAAGGACATGTACAAAGTTACTTTAACCGATAATGGCTTTCTTACTATTAAACTAGAAGGAGGTTCTACTTCTGGTGTGGGTCGGATTGATTTATTGAATCTTTTGAATAATGTTGAAAATGATATTTATGGCACCTCCGATTTAACAACAAGTTTTACATTGCCGGTTCAGACTGGCACATATTATTTAAAGGTTCACGGAATTGCAACTAATACTTCATGGCAAAATCCTTATACTCTGAACATTAATTTCTCTAAAGATGAACTTCCGGAATCACCAACTTTATTAAGACCTACTAATTTTTCTACAGGTGTTAATTATAATACGACTTTGAATTGGACTTCAGTTGCTGGTGTTGATTCTTACCAATTACAAGTATCAACCGATGAAAATTTTTTAAGTCTCATTGTTGATGCCTCAAATCTTGTTTCTACATTATTTAATGTTGACGATTTGAATAGTAATGCACTTTATTTTTGGAGAGTACGTGCAACCAATTCAAAAGAATCTGGCAATTGGTCTTCAACTTTTAATTTTATAACTACCGGTGATTCAAAAACTTTTATAACTCGTAATATTTTACAAAATACTACCTGGACAATTAATAATAGCCCTTATGAATTAACAGGAACTATTACTATAAATCAGGGTAGTACTTTATCAGTTGATCCGGGAGTAATTATAAGATTGAGACAATCAAATAGTATCATTGTTAAAGGCGGATTAATTTGTACCGGCAATTTTAACAATCCAATTACATTTACATCTGCATCTTCCAAGATACCCGGTTTTTGGGGAGGGATTCAAATTCTGTCTTCGGCAATCTCAGCTAAATGTATTCTGAACTATTGCGATATTTATTTTGCAGCCAGCACTGCTATGTATACAATTCCCTTTCCTGTAATTTTTGATCTTCGGGTTAATCCAACAATTACTAATACTACTATTTTGAATTGTAAAATTAACGCTCTCGGATTAATTGGCGGAGGTTATAGTACTGATGTAAGTATAAAAAGTTATGATCTGCCTTTATGGCTTGATAATGATTTAACCATAAACGCGGGAGCTACATTAACTATTTCCTCTGGTAACGTTTTCAAAATGGCTTCTAATAGAAGTATTTATATTAAAGGAGGATTAGTCGCCAATGGCGAATCAACTAAACATATAATATTTACTTCTTACCGGGATGACTCAAGAATCAATGACAGCAATGGTGACGGACAGGGTTTAGGTGTAGCCGGTGATTGGGGAGGGATTCAAATTCTGTCTTCGGCAATCTCAGCTAATTGTATTCTGAACTATTGCGATATTTATTTTGCAGCCAGCACTGCTATGTATACAACCCCCTTTCCTGTAATTTTTGATCTTCGAGCTAATCCAACAATTACTAATACTACTATTTTGAATTGTAAAATTAACGCTCTCGGATTAATTGGTGGGGGTTATAGTACTGATGTAAGTATAAAAAGTTATGATTTGCCTTTATGGCTTGATAATGATTTAACCATAAACGCGGGAGCTACATTAACTATTTCCCCTGGTAACGTTTTCAAAATGGCTTCTAATAGAAGTATTTATATTAAAGGAGGATTAGTCGCCAATGGCGAATCAACTAAACCGATAATATTTACTTCTTATCG
>Ga0182027_10000949_pt1 | contig 48906 bp, 41 predicted proteins | sample 712E1DmetaG_FD_121300 | JGI IMG/M metagenome (GOLD analysis project Ga0182027, IMG submission 121300) | Permafrost microbial communities from Stordalen Mire, Sweden - 712E1D metaG (Illumina Assembly) | ecosystem: Environmental > Terrestrial > Soil > Wetlands > Permafrost | place: Sweden...
CAGAGCCGGGAGTGGTTCCGACATAGTGGTGGCCTCCTAATCTTAGTGTATTATATACACTACGACATGAGCCACAATAAACACGAGCGCGAGAATTGTCACTTCTATGTCGCGCACCCCCCGGCTTGTTGTCTCTTGATATTTTGAGATGTGTAGGCTAGGCTAGTAAATTGCGGGTGGGTAGGTCCGCGCTGATTTATGGGAACCCTCCTTCTCCATGCTAATCCGCCGCCTCAATTCATCCCATCGTTTGTAAGAAGGTAGTCGGTATGTTGTAGGTGGGGGAAGAAAGGGTGGACGTGGGTTTCAGATGTAAGTGAAAGCGCCTGGGGCTGGGGAAGGGAAATTTACAATGTGGACAAGATGTCAGTTGCAGCGAGGCGGGGAAACAAGCGGATTCCCCAAAATGCGAGAATGACGCGGGAATGTCCATGAAAACAAAGGGTCGGGTTTCCGCAGCCCGGACTGAGGCGGGAATGTTATAGAAAAAAAGACACTTACGAGTTCATAGCGGGAATGTTGTTGAAAAGATAGGCTGATAGCTGAAAGCTGAGAGCTGAAAACTGAGAACTAAGAACTGAAGACTGAAGTCTGACGACTGACCTGAGTTGCGGGAATAGGTTATATTCAGGAACGGCGGAGTCATAGGGGATCATGAGCCAAGTGGACGAGGTACGGGCGGCGGCGGATATCGTCAAAGTGGTGGGCGATTACGTCAAGCTGCGCAAAGCCGGGGCGAACTACATGGGCCTTTGCCCGTTCCACCAGGAGAAGAGCCCTTCGTTTGCGGTTCACCCGGCGAAGCAGATTTTCCACTGCTTCGGCTGCGGGGTGGGCGGTGACGTCTTCAAGTTCGTGATGATGATGGACAGCCTCACGTTCCCCGAGGCGCTACGCCGGCTGGCGGAGAAGGCGGGCGTCAGGCTCTCGGAGACTTTCGGCGACGAGACCTACGACGCCAACGCGCGCGTACGCGCGGCGCTTTACAAAATGCACGAAGCCGCCGCCAAGTTTTTTGCCAGCCAACTCAGCGGCACAGCGGAAGGGCGCTTGGCGCGGGCGTACCTGGAAGACCGGGGCCTTACGGACGAGGTGGTGGGCCGTTTCCGGTTGGGATATGCGCCTGGCGATGGCCAAGCTCTGACCCGGCACTTCACCGGGGCCCTGCAACAGATGGCGCAGGGCGGGGCCGGGTACGAGCTCGAAATGCTGGAGAAGAGCGGGTTGGTGGTGCGCGACGCAGAGAGGAACCGCCGCTACGACCGCTTCCGGCGGCGCATCATTTTCCCTATCGCCAACGACAGCGGAAAAGTCGTGGCTTTTGCGGGACGGGCGTTGGGGGACGAGCAGCCCAAGTATCTGAATTCGCCTGAAACTCCTATTTACACGAAGGGGCGCGTGCTTTACCACCTGGACCGGGCGGCACAAGCCATCCGCAAGCTTGACTACACCATTCTGGTTGAGGGTTATATGGACTGCATTGCGGTGGCCTCAAGCGGAATCGAGAACGTAGCGGCTTCCTGCGGGACGAGCCTGACGGAGGGGCAGATTCGCTTGCTGGCACGCTACTCACGCCGCGTGGTGGTGAACTACGATCCGGACTCGGCAGGAGTGGCGGCCACGGAACGTTCCCTGGCACTGCTGCTCGAGGAGGGCTTCGAAGCGAAAGTGCTGGCGCTGCCGGGAGGGCTCGACCCGGATTCCTTCGTCCGGAAACAGGGTATGGCAGCCTACCGGCAATTACTGGCGACTGCGCCCACCTACATTGATTACCTTACGGAGAGCGCCCTCGCCACCCACGGAACGGAGACGCCTGAGGCACGGGTTGCTGTAGCCAATGCGATTGCGCCGTATGTGGCGAAGGTTCCCAACAGCATGTTGCGCGGCGATCTAGCAAACCGGCTTGCCACGCGGCTGCGGATCGACGACCGGTTGGTCCGTGAGGAACTGATGCGGGCCGCCGGAGTCCTCAAGGGAGAAATTCGCCCGCAAAAGGACCTGTACGTCAGCCAGGCAAACCACGCCGTAAAGCAGTTACTTAAAGCCTGCTTGGCGGATGAGGTTGTGGCTGAGGAACTCGTGTCCCAGGTTCTGGAAAGCGGCGTATGCGAGGGTATGCTGGGGGAGCAGGCGTTCCGCAAGCTAGCGGAGTTGCGAAAGGGCGGAGAGAAGCTGGATGTAGCCAGCTTCGGAGAACTGCTGCCGCCTGATGAGCGCCGGCTAGTATACGACAGCCTCTTCTGGTCGGGGGAGACGCCCGACAGGGAAGGAGCGCTTGGCTACATTCGTGCTCTCAGGATAAGGAAGGCGCTGCGGGAGAGAGGGAAGTTGCTCATGGACATTCAGTCGGTCGCCCGCTCAAAGGACAGCAACCGGTTGGCGGAGTTGCAAAAGGCCAAGCTAAGTCTGGATAAGGAGTTGCGCGAACTCGGTCGTCCTGAAAAAAACCTCACCTGCAAGCGAACGGATTAGTGTATATTACATCTAATAGAGTGGAGCCGAAGGAGTTTGACGGCTTGTCATAGTGATGTGTTAGTTGTGCTGAAGGCGGCGACGCCGGAATGCCGGGCGTGTGTCGCCCTATTCCTTTTAGTATCGACTTAATCCTTTTTCTTCCACAGGGGGCCGTGGCCTTGGCGTTTGACGACAAGTTTGATCAAGTCAGCAAGCTCATTATATTGGGAAAAGAGAAGGGCTACCTCCTCTACGATGAGGTAAACGACCTTCTCCCCTCCGACGTTCATTCCGCGGAAGATCTAGACGACCTTCTTTCCATGTTTGACAACGCAGGCATCGAGGTGTTGGATTCTCCCAAAGTCAAATCGGCCGACACCCTGGGGCTGGAAAAGGTCGATGATCTCAAGGGGGACGAGAATGCGGAGGACGTTGAACTCGATTTGACGCCGGGCGCCTTGGACAAGACTAACGACCCGGTGCGCATGTATCTCCGCGAGATGGGAACCGTCCCTCTTCTCACCCGTGAAGGCGAGGTTGAGATAGCCAAACGCATCGAGCGCGGGCAGCTCAACGTGCTGAAAACGCTTTCGCGTTCGCCCATTGTCATCCAGGCGCTTTTCGCGCTGCGCGAAGAACTGAGGAGCGGCGACAAAACCATCAAAGAAGTGGTGGTTTTTGATGACGACGAGCTCACGGAAGAGAAAGTTTCCGGGCGGGCCAAGGATGTCATGGCCTGCATTGATGAGATGGAGCGGCTTTATAGGAAGCTGATGCAACTTCGGGCCAAGCGGGACTCCATCCCCCGCACCCGGCGGCCCAGGGATTTCCGGCGCTATAGCTGGGCGGTAGCCCGCCACCGCATCTTGATCTCGGTGCTCTTCCGGTCCATCCTCTTCACCCACACCGAACGGAAGTTGTTGATCGAAACAATCCGGCAGTCCATCGATGAGTTGAGGCCGCTGGAACGCGAGTTGAACAAGACGGAAAAGAAAGTGGAGGGCTCGCGCACCAATGGCAACAAGGATCTGAGGAAAGACCTCCGGCAGCTCCGCCAGCGCTTGACGGAATTCGAGGAGCGCGCGCAGTCTTCCGCCGTGGAGCTCCGCCGGAGCTGCCAGAACATCATCAGCGGCGAGGAGCGGGCGGAAGCTGCCAAGCGCGACCTGATCGAGGCCAACCTGCGGCTGGTGGTTTCCATTGCCAAGAAGTACACCAATCGAGGTCTTCAATTTCTGGATCTCATTCAAGAAGGTAATATCGGATTGATGAAAGCGGTGGACAAGTTCGAGTACCGGCGCGGCTACAAGTTCTCCACTTACGCCACCTGGTGGATCCGCCAGGCCATTACCCGGGCGATTGCGGACCAGGCGCGCACCATCCGCATTCCCGTGCACATGATCGAGACCATCAACAAGCTGATCCGCACCTCCCGCTTCCTGGTGCAGGAATACGGGCGCGAGCCGACCTCGGAAGAGATTGCCAAGCGGATGGAAATTCCCGTGGTCAAGGTGCGCAAGGTGTTGAAGATCGCGCAGGAGCCCATCTCGCTCGAGACCCCCATCGGAGAAGAGGAAGATTCCCACCTGGGCGACTTCATCGAAGACCGGGGTGTGATCTCCCCGGCTGAGGCCGTCATCAACATCAACCTCAAAGAGCAGACCGAGTCGGTGCTCAAGACGCTGACGCCGCGCGAGGAGAAGGTCATCAAGATGCGGTTCGGCCTCGACGATGGCAGCGAGCACACGCTGGAGGAAGTGGGCCAGAGTTTTGCCGTGACCCGGGAACGTATCCGGCAGATTGAGGCCAAAGCTCTGCGGAAGCTGCGCCATCCCTCGCGCAGCCGGAAGCTGCGCGCCTTCCTGGATGCGGCAGTCCGCGAATAGCATCGGGTTCCCCCCTGCGAGTGTTGGTTGGCCCTTCCGCAGGGGCGCTGGCAAATCGATTCCGGGGCCTACATGCTTTTCCCCTCCTGACTCCAAAGCACTCTTCCATGAAACTTTGCCCCTATTGCGGGTATTCCAACTATGACCACGCCGTCCAGTGTCGCAAGTGCGACGGACCTTTCATCAGACGGCCCGAAACTCCCGTCTTTCAGAAGTCCTATTGGATTGGGCCTGAAAAAGCGCAGGCGATCAGGAAAAAGGCGCTCGCGGTTGTGATCCTAGGTTTGCTGCTCAAGGTGTATTGGGGCGGTTACGGCCCGTGGCCGGTGATCGATTACCCTCCTTTGGTCCAGGTCCGTGCGTGGCTCGAACCGCTGCTTCTTTACGGCGGCGGGGTTGGGTACCTTGTCGGATGGGTGTTCAGCCGCGTCTAGGCAGTGGCCGCAAAGCGGCGAGTGACAAAGCAGTGATACAGTGCAAGGAAGCAGCTCCGAATTCTTATCCACAATCTTAATTCAGAATTGCCCCGGCGCCTGACACCTGGCACCTGCCTTGCTCGTAGCGTGTTGTCTGCTCCACCGCGACTTGATATTATGCTAGGCGTTCATGGTAGTTTGACTCGAACGTGCGCAGAGGTGCTTCGCTTTGTCGTAGTCCCGGGCGGTCTCGAGGGACACTTATCCAATCCAAGCGTATCGCAAGGTTGTCCAACAATTCAGTCCAAGGGGGGGAATAGTCATGGGTGATGTTGTTGCGGAGCTTGCTGGCGCGGATACTCCAGCGCAATCCTTCCCGAAGCGACTGATCGGTATTTTCATCTCGCCGGCTGGAACGTTAGCCGACGTAGCGCGCAAACCGGGATTCATAGCGCCATTGATAGCCCTCGTGCTTGGTGCGATCGCTGTCGCAGAGACCGTTCTTTGGAAGATTGGCCCGGAGCGCATCATGCGCATGACGTACGAACAGAGCAGCCGGGCTTCCAGCATGAGTCCTGAGCAAATGGACCAGGCGGTGCGCCAAGGCGCGCCGATTGGAGCAATTTTCATGCACATCGCCGGAGTTGTGGGGGCGCCGATTGTTCTGTTAGTCCTCGGGGGTTTAGGACTTTTCATTGTGAATTTGATTTTTGGAGCGCAAGCGAAGTTCAAGACAGTCCTTTCGTTGACTTGTTATGCGAAGCTCGTGTCGCTCTTGAGTTCGCTGATGGCGGTGGCGGTGATTGTGTTTGGTGATCCCGGTCACATCAACGCACAGAATCCCGTTCCCTCCAACGTGGGGTTTTTCCTCAACCCCTTGGAAGTTTCCAAACCCCTATACGCTCTGGCTTCTTGCACTGATATCTTTACCCTCTGGTTCCTGATCCTGGTAGCGGTCGGCCTCGCGGAGGGCACAGGACGCAAGGTCAAGCCATCGCCGATCTTCCTGGTTTACGCGGGTCTTTGGGGGATTTGGGTTTTGGTAATGGTTGGTCTGGCCATGCTCACGTAACTCGGCTCCAGAGGCACGGCGCAGCCTGCGGGCCGCAACCAAAACGAGACTCTCCGTGTTCTCCGTGCCTTTCAAGCCTCAACACAGAGAACACGGAGCATCTCAGTGGTCCCGCGCCTGCGGGACTCTTCTGGCAATCTGCCGCCTTCCGGTATTTTATGGGATTGCGATTTGAGATTGTAGCGGAGGATACGACAACAGGAGCACGCGCCGGCCTTCTTCACACGCCGCACGGGATCGTGGAGACGCCGGTCTTCATGCCGGTAGGGACCGTGGGCACAGTCAAGGGGATGACGCAGGCGCAACTGGAAGACTTGGGGGTTCAAGTTCTTCTGGCCAACACTTATCATCTCTACCTCCGTCCTGGTCATGAGATTATCCGGGAACTAGGTGGACTGCACCGCTTTATGGGCTGGCCTCACCCGATCCTCACGGACAGCGGGGGGTTTCAGGTCATGAGCCTGAAGTCTCTTGGCCGTGTTACGGAGGACGGAGTCTGGTTCAAATCCCACCTGGATGGCTCTTCGCACTTCTTTTCTCCCGAGCGAGCCGTCGAAGTCCAGCTCGCGCTGGGAGCGGACATTATAATGACGCTCGACGAGTGCGTAGAGTACCCGTCAAGCCGCGAGGCCCTGCATCGCGCCGTCAAGTTGACGGGGCGATGGGCGAGCCGGGCCAAACGCTACTACGACGAGCACGAGACTCGGGGCTCGGGACTGGGAACCCGGGACTCGGGGCTAGGGACTGGGGAAGAACAGTACGCAGTAGGCAGTAAGCAGAAGGCAGTACGCGACAAAACCGGGGAAATGGTGGCGGAGAATCGTGAAGTTCTTCTCCCTAGCCCCGAGTCCCGAGTCCCGAGTCTCCAGCCCCTATCCCCTACGTTGTTTGGCATTGTGCAGGGTGGTGTGGATAAAGATCTGCGACGCGAAAGCGCTGAGGGCCTGCTGGAATTGGATTTCGAAGGCTACGCCGTGGGCGGGCTCTCGGTGGGTGAACCCAAGGCGGAAATGTATGAAGTCGCCGAATACACAGCCAAACTGTTGCCTCGCAACCGCCCGCGCTATTTGATGGGAGTCGGAACGCCCGAGGACTTAGTGGAATGCGTGGCGCGCGGAATCGACATGTTCGATTGCGTCATGCCCACTCGGAATGCGCGCAACGGCTGTGCCTTCACTTCGCAGGGTAAGGTGATAATCAAGAACGCGAGGTACGCGCGGGATGAATCGCCGCTTGATCCCGCTTGTGAGTGTCCGGTCTGCCGGCGATATTCCCGAAGCTACATTCGCCACTTGTTGGTTGCGGGGGAGATGCTGGGGGCTATTTTGACCACCCAGCACAACCTCCACTTTTACGTTGACACGATGCGCAAAATGAGGCAGTCTTTGTTCTTTGGAGCGTTCGCGGAGTTTCATTCTAGGGTGCGCGCGGAGCCTTAAGGTGCGCAAACCATCCCTGAGACGAATCCGGAAAGCCCGAACCTCGCTGTTCATGTTCCTCGCTGGCGGGGTGTCATATTCTAAAATCCTTTGCTCATCGGCTCGGGTTTGATCGAGTACACATTCACGAACTCATTTCTTTTGGCGGCAGACGCGGGCGCGGGTGGGGCGCTGAGCCAGTTCCTTCTCCTTTTTGCGCCCCTGTTCGCGATTTGGTATTTTCTGGTCATCCGGCCTCAACAGCAACAGCGGCGCAAGACGCGAGAAATGCTCGCCAACCTCAAGTCCGGTGACCGCGTGGTGACGAGCGGCGGGATTCACGGAACGATTATTTCTTTCAGGAATGGTGTCGTCCTGCTCCAGATTGCCAGCCAGGTGAAGGTTGATGTGGCGCGGTCAGCCATCACAGGCATCGTGACGGAAGAGACGAGCGGGGAGGCGAAGCAAGATCTCGCCGCCAAGCAGAAGAGGTAATGACGCAGTGCGCTCCTGCGGGGGGAATGAAGGAAGTCAAGTCATGGAAATGAAGATCAGAGGACGGGCGATTTTCATAGGCATTGTGATCGTGGTTTGCCTCCTGGGGATAATTGGCTTTCCGAAGAACTTCCAGGAATTGAAAGAAAACGTCCGCAATCGCATTCGCATGGGGCTTGACCTGAAGGGCGGAACCCACTTGGTTTTACAGGTTCAGGTGGAAGACGCTGTGAACATCACCGCCGACCAAGCCCTGGAGAGGTTAAGAGACGAGCTGAGGGCAAAAAACATTCCCTACGCAGACGTTCAGAAAGCCGATGATACACACGCTCACCCTCCCCAACACCGGATTGTCATTAAGGGTGTCCCCCAGGAAAAGGCCGGCGAGTTGCAGACCTTGTCGAGCGAACAATTTTCGGACTGGGACCTCTCCCGCATGCCAGGGGATGCCACGAGCTGGATGCTTTCCCTCAAGACCACCGCAGCGGCAAATATTCGAAACCAAGCCATACTCCAGTCAATGAGCACCATCCGCAACCGGGTGGACCAGTTGGGCGTCACGGAGCCAACCATTGCTGAGTACGGGGGGCAGGGGGATTTTGAACTGGTCGTCGAACTTCCGTCGGTCGATGACCCGACGCGCGTCAAGGACATTATTCAATCCACGGCGCTTCTGGAGTTGAAAATAGTTCAGGATGCACCCGTCTCGAGCCGCGAGGCGGCGTTGGCGGCCCACGGCGGAGTGCTTCCTCCAGATACGCAATTGTTGCCTGGACCCACCGGACAGAACGGCGAAACTTGGTACTTGCTCAACCGCGTGGCGGCGGTTACCGGCCGGGACTTGAGTGGGGCTGAACCCTCTCACGATCCCAATGGGCGTCCGAGTGTGAATTTCACTCTGACGCGCGATGGTGCGGCAAGGTTTGGGCGGGTGACGGGCGCCAACGTGGGCAAGCAACTGGCCATCGTCCTCGACAATCGGGTTTATGACGCGCCGGTGATCCAGAGCCAGATTAGTGACCGCGGCGAAATCACAGGTCCCTTTTCCCCGCAACAAGTGCAGGACTTGGCTCTGGTACTGCGCTCCGGAGCATTGCCGGCATCCATCACGATCCTTTCTGAGGAGGTTGTCGGTCCTTCGCTGGGGGCGGATTCGATTCGCCATGGAATCATCGCATGCATTGTGGGCTTTGTGGCGGTGATGGCATTCATGCTCGTTTACTATCGCGGAGCGGGCATTAACGCTGACTTGGCGCTCATTTTAAATCTGATTATTCTGATCGCGGGGCTTGGCTACTTTGGTGCAGTTTTGACCTTGCCGGGCATTGCGGGAGTCATCCTGACGGTGGGCATGGGGGTTGACTCCAACGTGCTGATTTTTGAGCGCATCCGAGAAGAACTAAGGTTGGGCAAGGCTGTAGGAGCGGCGGTTGCGGGCGGATTCGAGCATGCCTTTGTGACCATCATTGATACGCACGTAACGACTGTTGTCTCCGCAGCCATTCTCTTTACCTTCGGAACCGGTCCCATACGTGGTTTTGCAGTCACTCTAACCATCGGCTTGCTGGCTAATCTTTTCACTTCCGTTTTTGTGTCGCGTGTGATATTTGATTATGTCCTTTCACGGCGGGAGAAAGGTGCGGAACTCAGCATCTAGCGGAAATTAGGGGAACTTAAGGTTGACGTTCGGTGTCAAAGAAAGCAGCGAGGTACGGAATTAGGCCATGGAGTTTTTTCACGAACCGAAAATTGATTGGATGGGGATAAAGTGGTACTTCATCGCCATGTCCCTCGCACTGGCTGCTGCCGGATTGATTTCCATGGCGGTCAAGGGGGGTCTCGCCTACGGGATCGACTTTCGGGGTGGAACCGTAGTCCATGTGAAGTTTTCCAAGGCCCCCAACCTGGATGCCATCCGTAGCGAGCTTGACCGGCAGAATCTGCGTGGCGCCACGATTCAGCGAATCGGCGTATCCAGCGACCACGAAGTCATTATTGGGCTGGATCTCAAGGCAACGACTTCAAGCGAAGCCCTGGATCAAGGGAAGCGGGCCATCGTGACCGCATTGTCCAGCTTGTTCGGGCAGGGACAGCCGGGCAAACTGGATTTCAATAACTCCAGTCCCCAAACAGTCTCCGACCACTTGGTGGCTGCCGATCCTCTGGGACTTTCCTCGAAAGGTTTCGATTCCGCTACCAAGACGTACCGCGATTTGGCGGATGCAGTTATCAATTTCAGAAACTCTGCACCGAGAAGTGGGCTTATTTCGGACTTCCAGGAATTGAGCTCGGTCCCGGGCGCCAACGCGGGAGTGATCGCGACGCTGAGAAATGACTTCTATCTTTCCAGCTTTGCCGTCAAGAACACCGAGATCGTTGGGCCCAAGGTCGGCAAGGACCTTCGCCGGCAAGCTCTCTACGTTACGCTGGCGGGACTGGGCGCCATGATGATATACATCTGGTTCCGTTTCGAGCTATCATACGGCGTCGCCGCGGTGGTCGCTACTTTTCATGATGTCATCATTACACTGGGATTCTTCTCTTTGCTCAATAAGGAAATCTCGCTGACGGTGATTGCGGCCTTGCTGACGCTGGTCGGCTATTCCATGAACGACACGATTGTGGTCTTCGATCGGATCCGGGAAAACGTCCGACTTAACAAGCGGGAAAACTTTGTAGACCTGATCAATCGCAGCATCAACCAGACCCTGAGCCGGACGATTCTGACTTCGGGTTTGACCTTCCTGGCTGTTGTCTCTTTGTTCCTGTTCGGAGGGGAGGTCATCCACGGTTTCTCCTTTGCGCTCGTTGTGGGTGTCATTATTGGGACTTACTCTTCGATTTTCATCGCCAGTCCCATTCTGGTCTTTTTTCAGAGAAGGTTAATAGGAAGTGCGGCGGTGGCGAAATCCAAGAGTTACGCCCGCGAGGCTGTACCTGCTCGACGGTAGTAGTTATCTTTAGTTTGGCGCCAGGATCATTAACCCTGGCCGTCTTAAGAATTCTAGGAGGCGGTAGCCATGTTCGACGAGAGTCTACTTGAATCTTCTCCATCGCGCGCATCGGTTCTCAAGGGCAAGCATTGGCTCATCTCTTTGGCAATCGGTGTGGTGGTCTTTGTAGCCCTGTTTTTCGGCTTGCGCGTGTTGTCGTTCGGAGCTGATACGAAAGTGATTACGGCACAAGCCAGCATTATGGCATTGCTGGTTACGGGTTACGCGCTCATGTTGTGTTACGTGGTGGCGGATGCGCGTCATCTGAAGCTCAGTCCTCTTGTTTGGTTTGTCATCGTCTTCCTTTTCAATGTGATTGGTTTCATCGCGTATTTGTGCTACTCCGCGGTAAAGACCGACAACTGGAGGCGAGCGACAATTCCGATCGCTTACATAATCGAGGGCATCATTGTCGGCCTGTTGGTGCTGGTCCCCTTGATCTACACGGAGGCTCTGCCCACGGCTCAGTTGATGACCTTTTTGGCAGCGCCGCCTCCTCCCCCGCCCCCTCCGCCCCCGCCTGCTGCGGCCGCACCTCGAATCATCAAACGGGTGACGGTGGAGGACATCATGAAAGCGCCTACGGTTATCCCCAGGTCAGTTAGGATTATTAAAGACGAGCCTGAACCGGTGACTAACGCCGGGGCCGTTGGTGTAGTAGGAGGCGTGCCTGGAGGGGTGCCGGGAGGCCAGATGGGCGGTGTTCTTGGCGGTATTCTGGGTGGAGTGCTTTCCGCTGCTACTTCCGCTCCTCCCCCACCCCCACCGAAGCCAGCCACACCGAAGCGCATCCGCGTGGGTGGTCAGGTGGAAGGCGCGAAACTCATTTTTAAACCCACACCTGACTATCCCCCGTTGGCAAAAATGGCCCGCATCCAGGGGACAGTCCGCTTGGAGGCCATTATCAGTAAGGACGGCACGATCCAGGAATTGAAACTCGTTAGTGGACACCCGCTGTTGGTGAAAGCAGCCGAGGAGGCTGTGCAGCGCTGGCGCTACCAGCCCACCTTGCTAAACGGGGAGCCTGTCGAAGTTGTAACCGAGATAGAGGTGAACTTCACCTTGAACGAATAGTTCGTGGTATAGGAAAATCTTCCAGGAGGATATAAAACATCATGCTAGGAGTGAATCTTTTTACCCTAGGTTTGTGGCTGTTCCAGGAAGGCGAGGCGTCGGTTGGATTCGATCCTGTCACCATGTGGCGCGCGATGGGTTGGCCGGCCCGGTCGGTGGTCCTCGTGCTGTTCATCATGTCATGCTGGTCGATCGGGGTCATGATTGACCGCTGGATCGCCTTTAGCGCGGCGCGCAAGCAATCCAGGCTATTTGCTCCCGCCGTTGCTGGAGCTTTGAAGGACGGCAAAATTGATGAGGCTATTTCTATTGCCGAGCAAAACAAGCGGAGCCACCTGGCGAAGGTGGTAACGGCTGGCCTGCAAGAATTCCAGGCGCACCAAGTTTCCGCGGAAATATCCGGTGAGACGATCGAGGCTTCCAAGCGCGCCCTGGAACGGGCTTCGGCCATCGTGCATGCCGAGCTCAAGCGCGGCGTTTCCTCGCTTGCCACCACCGGCTCCACTGCACCCTTTGTCGGGCTATTCGGAACGGTGCTCGGCATCATCAACGCGTTCAAAGGAATTGCCGGCGCGAAATCCACGGGTCTAGCTGCTGTCGCGGGCGGTATTTCCGAAGCGTTGGTGACCACTGCGGTAGGTCTGTTTGTGGCCGTGCCCGCAGTGTGGGCCTACAATTACTTCGCCGGAAAAATCGAGTCTTTCGACGTGGAAATGGACAACTCCTCGTCCGAGTTGATTGACTACTTTATCAAGAGGTCGTCACGGGGGAAGAAATAATGGCTTTCAAAGCGGAAGCGCCTGGAGCTGTCTCGGATATCAATGTGACGCCGTTGGTCGACGTGATGCTGGTACTGTTGATCGTTTTTATGGTGATCACCCCGATGTTGCAGAAGGGGGTCAGTGTCGACTTGGCGCGTGTCAACAACCCACGGCCGATGCAGGCCGCGGACAAGGAAGATGCCGCGGTCCTGGCAATCACCCGCGATGGGAAGATCTACTTCGGCGCGGACAGCATCGCCCCGGACAAGATTACCGCCCAGGTCAAAGACCGGATCGCGGACAGGCTCGATAAGACTGTCTACATCAAGAGCGATGCCCGGGCCAAGTATGGTGATGTTGTCGCCGTCGTGGACGCGGTGCGGGCGGCGGGGGTGGACTCAATCGGGCTTTTGGCCGAAAGGGTCCAGGCTCGAAGTGCATCTGCTGCGGCCGCGGCTGCTGAGACTCAGTAACGTCGCATTACGGTTCGCTAAAGTAGAAGGAGGGTACCACTATGGCTATGGCCGTAGGGGGGAACAAGAAAGGTCCCATGGTGGACATGAATGTGACCCCGCTGATTGACGTCCTACTGGTGTTGCTGATCGTCTTTATGGTGATCACGCCCTTGACACCGAAGGGCCTGGACGCACTTGTGCCTCAACCCGGCCCTAAGGACGCTAAGGTTGACCCGGAGGTTCTCGCCCGAACTATTGTGGTGTCTATCGACAATGGCCATCACATTAAGATCAACCAGGACCCGGTCGACATCCGTCTGCTCGGTTCGCGCCTCGAAGACATTTTCAAGACGCGCAGCGACCGGGTGATGTTCGTGAAGGGCGATCCCACGTTGCCTTTCGCGGAGGTGGCGGAAATCATCGACATCGCTAAGGGAGCCGGTCTTGATAAGATCGGCCTCGTTACTAAGGCCTTGGAAGAAGGCCAATAGTCCCCCAACTATGCTTACGTCGAGGGAGGAACTCTAATGAAGGTGTATAAGTTTGCCCTGCTGGGGGCTCTGTTGCTTTTGCTGGCTGCCAGCAGCGGATGCAGTAAACTCAGGGCGCGGGACCAACTCAACAAGGGCGTTACCGCCTTCACCAATTCGCAGTTCCAATCTGCCACCTTGCATTTCAAGAACGCGGTGGCCCTGGACCCCACCCTGTTGAATGCCAGGCTCTACCTTGCTACTGCGTATAAGTTACAGTACATCCCTGGCGGAGAATCCCCGGAAAACGCGAAGATCGCCCAACAGGCGATCGATGCTTTCGAGGATGTCCTGAAGACGGATCCCAACAATACCACAGCCATTGCCAGCGTCGGTGAGATGTATTACAACATGAGGAAGTTCGAAAAGGCCAAGGACTACCAGCGGCATTGGGTGCAGGTTGAGCCGAATAATCCTGTCCCGTACTATTGGCTCGGGATGTTGGATTGGGCAATCGTTTTTCCTCGCACGCAGCAGTTGAGGAAGGATCTAAAGATCGAATTCCCGAAGGATCCCAAGAACCCCAGCAGCTTGCCGCCTTTTCCCGAAAAGGCCCGCGCGCAGTTGGAAGATCAAAACGGTGCGCTCGTCAAGGAAGGGGTGGAGGTTCTGGAGAAGGCTATTCAGCTCAAGCCAAACGACTCCAATGCGATGGCTTACTTGAACCTGATGTACCGGCAAAAAGCTGATTTGGAGCCTGACGCTGCGGCGCGCGAAGCTGACTATAAACAGGCTGATGACTGGGTCGACAAGTCAATAGCCGTCAGGAAAGCAGGCGGAACATAGGACGCCCTCACCGCTCGGTAAGCTATTCCTGAATTGTTGTCGAATTGCCAACCCGGCCCCTTTAGAAGGGCCGGGTGTATTCACCCGGCCTCCGAAGCAGGACGCCGGCTCCTGTCTCGCTCCCGCAATAACCAAGCCGATACTCTTCCGCACTGGGCCTGGCCCGAGAGATAAGACTCTTCGCGGCGGCCTTCTCCGCTCAAAGCGGCTGCCTACGCGTCGCCTCGGCCGCCCGGAAAGAGGCCAGATTACCCGCGTCAATTACGGCCGTCCCAGTATCCACGCGAGTTGGCAGGGGCGGAACCGGCGCGGTTTGCCAGTCTTTGAACTCGTGAACGATGTTGTGGTGCAAGTCATCCAGGAAACGTAGCCCGTAGAAAGCCATCGTGTAGGGCTTCTGTGAGACTGTAGCGGCTATCACGCCCTGCGCGATGAAGTCGAGCGTTTCGGGACCCTTATCCATCGCCACGATGGGGATCTTACCGCCGAGGTTCAACCGGTGGAGCGCTTCCGCCACGCCCGGGCCGCCCGAGGCTTCCACGCATACGATACCATCGATCTTTTCCTTCGCGTCGATAAGGGAAGAAATCTGGTCGTTGGCCGAGCGCGGATCGCCTTTGTCATCCAGCGTGCGGCTGATTTTGACATCCGGATACTTCCTAAGCGCCTCGGTGACTCCGCGGACCCGCTCGTCCAGGTTGAGCTGGCCGGGGATGGTGATCACGGCCACTTGGCCCTGGCCGTGGATCAACTCGGCAATACGCTTCCCGCTGATGAGCCCGGCCTGATAATTATCCGTGCCGACGAACAAGATGCGGTGCGACTCCGGCGCATCAGAATCTACGCAGATGACCGGTATGCCTGACTTTACAGCGGCGTCGATGGCATCCTTGAGAACATCCGGCCGGGCGGGCGAGACCGCTATACCGGCAGGATGCTGGGAGACTGCCTTCTCAAAGGCCGCCAGTTCGTCCTGCGGAGAGTACGTTTCCGGCCCGACAAACTCGGCCTTCACCCCAAGCCCACGAGCTGCATCCATGAATCCGGCTTTGCTTTCCTGCCAGTAAGGGAGACTTGTATTCGAGGCGACAAAAATATACCGTTCGGTTTCTTCATGAAAAGGCTTCTGACATGAGGTTAAAACTCCAACTGCCAGAAGCAGCGCAATGGATAAGAGCATCCACGTGGCTTGCTTCATATACCCTCCTTTGCTCCGCCCGCTGCGGGCGACTCACACTAAATTTGGCAGTCCTGCTTCGACCCTTCCTCTAATAAGGAATCATGAAGCCTACCACAAAACTGGGGCCAGCGGGAAGGGTGCCTGTGTCTTCAGGTGAAATGCTTGAACCAGCCTCGCCCGTTGCCCTAAAATGCTAATTGGAGCCATGCTTCACTTTGAAGACATCGCCGGCAAGTTCCAGGCTTATCGTCCCGGAGAAGACCTGACACCACTGCGCAGGGCCTATGACTTCTGCGTCATCCGCCATTCCGAGCAGAAGCGCCTCTCCGGTGAACCCTTCATCTCCCATCCGCTCGGGGTCGTCCAGATTTTGGCGGAATTGAAGCTGGACCTCGTGTGTCTGACCGCTGGCATGCTGCACGACGTGGTGGAGGATACGGGCACGACGAGCGAATCAATCGAGCTCGAGTTCGGGCCTGAAGTGGCGCGAATCGTCGATGGAGTGACGAAGATCGGCCGCATCAGGTTCCTGAGCCGGGAAGAGCAGCAGGCCGAATACATCCGCAAGATGGTCCTCTATATGGTGGACGACATCCGCGTGGTGCTGGTGAAGCTCGCCGACCGGCTGCATAACATGCGTACCCTCGAGTACCTGCCGCCCGAGAGGCAGGAACGCGTGGCCCGGGAAACGCTCGAGATCTACGCGCCCATTGCCCACCGTTTGGGAATGGGAAAGATGCGAGGTGAACTGGAGGACCTCTCGTTCAAGTTTCTCGAACCCGCGGCCTTTCTCGAGGTGAAGAGGGCCGTGGAAAGCCGCCGCAAGGTGAATGAGGATTTCCTTGCTGAAGTGTGCGCTGAATTGGATGCAAAGATGAAGGAGCATGCAATCCCGGCGCGCATTGAAGGCCGTATCAAGCGCTTGTACAGCATTTGGCAAAAGCTCTTGAGGCAGCACGTCCCCGTGGAGCAGGTTTACGACCTCCTGGCCGTCCGGATTATCACCGACAGTAAAGAGAGCTGCTATGCAGCCCTGGGAGTCATTCACAACACTTGGAGGCCCGTCCCGGGCCGCATCAAGGACTTCATCGCCATTCCTAGGCCCAATTTGTACCAGTCTTTGCACACCTCAGTGATTGGCCATCAGGGCCAGCCGTTCGAGGTCCAGATTCGAACCGAGGAGATGCATCGCATCGCCGAGGTAGGGATTGCCGCCCACTGGAAATACAAGTACGGCAGCCCGCGCACGCCGCAGGATGAAGAGCGCTTTGCGTGGCTGCGGCACCTGGTGGAATCGCAGCAGGAAATCGTCGACCCGGGCGAGCTCCTCTCCGCCTTGAAGACCGATCTTTACCCGGAAGAGGTTTATACATTCACTCCCAAGGGTAAGGTGATCGTGTTGCCTCGTGAGGCGACACCCATCGACTTTGCCTACGCCATCCATAGCGAGGTGGGCCACCATTGCGTAGGCGCCAAGGTCAATGGCCGCATCGTTCCCCTCAAGTACAAATTACGCAGCGGCGATATTGTCGAAATTGCGACCCAGACGCAACGCATCCCCAGCCGCGACTGGCTTGCTCTAGTCAAGACATCGCGAGCCCGCAACAAGATCAAGCACTGGGTCAATGTGGAGCAAAGGGGGCAGGCGGTCGAAATCGGCAAGCGGTTGCTGGAGAAGGAGGCACGCAAGTACGACGTGACGCTGAAGAAGATTGAGGCCGAGGACTACCTGCGGGTGGCGCGGGACAACGGCTGCACCCAGGTGGATGACTTGCACGCGGGGATCGGATATGGAAAGTTCTCCGCGCGCCAAGTGCTCGCCCGGCTTGTTCCCTCAGCTCAGGTCGAGACGGCCCACCCTTCCCGGCTTACCGCGGTGAAACGGGCGCTCGGTATCTCCGGCGATATGGCCATCCAGGTGCACGGCCACGGTGACCTGATGGTCTACCGCGCTAAGTGTTGTAATCCCATTCGGGGGGAGGAAATCACCGGCTACATCACCCGCGGGAAAGGAATTGCGGTGCATTCCAAAAGCTGCCCGAACGTTCAGAATCTGCTTTACGACGCCGACCGGCGAATTGAGGTCAAGTGGATGGGGCCCAAGTACAGCCTCTATCCCGTCAAGCTCACCCTGTTCACCCGCGACCGTCAGGGGCTTTTGGCCGACGTGACCGGCGCCATCGCCGACGTTCATTCGAACATCCAGGACATCGAGGTGCGCACGGGCGACAGCCAGGCGAAAGTCGATGTGACCTTGGATATCGTGGATCTGGAGCACTTGGAGAAGATCGTATCTTCCCTGCGCAAGATTGAGGGGGTTTACCAGGTTGAACGGGTGATACGTTGATCGGGCTGCCGCACACTACTTGGCTTTGGCAACCTTGCCTGCCCGAATGCACGCCGTGCAAACGCGCACAGTCTTGTGGACGCCCTCCATGAGGGCATGAACGCGGCGCAGGTTCGGGTTCCACCGGCGCCTGGTGACGTTGTGGGCGTGGCTTATCCGATTTCCGTATCTTGGGCCTTTCCCGCAAATCTCACAAGCCAGAGCCATAGCAACACCTCGTCGGAAGGTTAAATACTTCTATCGCGCAACCCAACCATTTTACCAGAGGCGCCCCAACTTTGCCCACTTCTTTATTGGCGGATGGAGTTACAATACTGGCATGACAAACCAAACGTTCTTGCGCGGCGCCACAGCGTTGGCAATCATCATGCAGCTTGCAGGCTTGGCGATTCTCACCTCCTGCCAGCGGAAAAACGCGTCGGATCGCGACTTGGTGGCGAAGGTCGATGGCCAGCCCATCTTCCGTAATCAAGTGGACAGGGTCTATCGAAGCCGCCAGGGTGCAGGGTCCGACACCAACAGCCAGGAAGAAGGCTGGAGCTTCAAGCTGAATCTTCTGGATGAACTGATCAATAATCAGATTCTGGTTGACCACGCCTCCCACGCCGGTATCACCGTTTCGGAAGCCGAAGTGGATAGCAAAGTGGCCGGGCTTCAGAGCCCATATTCGGCGGAAGAGTTCCAGAAACGTCTCCGGGACCAGGGCCTTGAAATGGAGGATCTCCGCAACGAAATGCGCCGGAATATTATCATCACAAAACTTATCAACAAGGAAATCATCGCAAATATAAAGGTATCCGACGCCGAGATTGCGGCCTACTACGAACGCAACAAGGCCAACTTCAATGTCCCTGAAACCGCGTACCACCTGGCCCAGATCCAGGTCACTCCCGTTGCGGACCCCGAGGTGCGCAACCTGAAGAACGACGACGCCAAGACCCCCGCCACCGCCGAGAAGAAGATCCAGGCGCTTTACGCCCGCTTGCGCGCCGGGGATGACTTTGCCACGGTGGCGCAGGAATACTCCGAAGATGCTCGAACGGCTTCCGGCGGCGGTGACATGGGCTTTATCCCGGTCTCGGCATTGGACTCCACGCCGCAGCTCAAGCAGGCCGTTGCCGCGCTCAAGATCAACCAGTTCACGGGGATCATCCACTCTGCTACCGGGTACCACATCATCAAACTGCTTGGCATGGAACCAGCCGCGACGCATACGCTTTCTGAGTTGCGGGTTCAGAATGCCATCCGGCAGACGCTGAGGAACGAAAGGGAGCAGCTTCTGAAAGCGGCCTATATCGAGACGCTGCGCAACCGGGCGAAGGTCGAAAATTATCTGGCTGAGCAGATCGTCAAAGGACAGCTCAGTCCCTCGTCCTCCAATTGAAAGGCTGCCCGGCTGGAGGTGATCGCCGCTCTAGAGGGCGTACTTGCGGCCTGAAAGTGGTTTGCGTTCGCTTTTAGACGAGCCGCAGCAGGCGGAACCCCACCTCCACGCCGGTTCCTTCCTGCGCGTAGATGCGTTCTACGCGGCCGGCCCGGGCCGCGCGGATTTCGTTCTGCATTTTCATCGCTTCGATCACCAGAAGTCCCTGCTCCCGGGCCACCTCCTGGTTTTCAGAAACCAGCACCTTGACGATTTTCCCGGGCATGGGCGCCACGATTTCCTGTGGGCCTTCCTCTCGAACTCCCGCGCCATCGCGCCGCCAGCGGCGGGGATCACGGATTTCCACCAGATAGTGCCGCAGACCTACAGTAACCAAGAAGGGGCTTGAGTAACCCTCGGCGTCGCCCGCCCTTTTGCTGACCAGCGCTTCGTAAGACCGCCCGTCGATCAGGATGGAGTAAATCCCCGGCGAGATCTTTTCCCCATCCGCAAAAAGCGTTTCACCATCCACTGTAACCTCCGCCCCGGCGGATGCGGCCCCTGTACTGCCTTGTATGGCGCTCGCGGGCGCTGGCCACTCGAACTTATGATCCGAGGTCTTCGAGCCGGAATGGATTTTGATTTCAAGTTTCATCAGCTTCTCCAGCTCCCCCGCCGAGGCCACTGGTTAAGCAGCGAGTCTCTGCCCGCATTTTTCCAGGCGCTGTCGCGTGTGGAGGCCGGAGTCTTCATTCCTTCGCCTCCTCCCGTGTGGAGGGCCGCAGCCAGCACGGCGACGCGCTCTTCCTCGGGTGAAGGTGGTGCTTCCTCCATGAGGCCGGCGGCCAGGGCGCGGTCAATCAATCCGGTGTCCAGGTGGCCGGCGACAAATTCCGGGTGCTCGAGCAAACGCCGGAAAAAAGGGATGTTGGTTTTGATGCCGAAAATCTCGTATTCGCCGAGCGCCCGCCTCATGCGCGCGATGGCTTCCGCGCGCGCCGTCCCCCATACCGCGATCTTCGAAAGCAGGGGGTCATACTCCAGAGGTACTGTCCATCCTTCGTAGACGCCGCTGTCCCGTCGCACGCCCGGGCCCGCAGGCACCTGGAGGCGGCTGATGTAGCCGGGGGAAGGGAAGAAATTGTTGGTGGGGTCCTCCGCGTAGATGCGGCACTCGATGGCGGCGCCTCTCATGCGCACGTCTTCTTGCCGCCACGCCAACTTCTCTCCTGCCCCAATCTGAATCTGCTCCTTCACCAAATCTATTCCCATCACCAGTTCCGTAACCGGGTGTTCGACTTGAAGCCGTGTGTTCATTTCCAGAAAATAGAAATTGCCGCTCTGGTCCACGAGGAATTCCACGGTGCCGGCGTTCCAGTATCCGGCCAGCTTTCCGATGCGCACCGCGGTTTCACCCATGCGCTGGCGCAACTCCTCCTGCACGACGGGTGACGGGCATTCTTCCAGCACCTTCTGGTGTCTTCTTTGCAGCGAACACTCGCGTTCGCAAAGGTGAATCAGGCGTCCGTGCTGGTCCCCGAGAATCTGGATTTCAATGTGGCGTGGGTGGTCTAGGTATTTCTCGAGGTAAAGCGAGGGGTTGCCGAAGGCGTTTTGCGCCTCCGAGCGCGCCATGTTATAGGCGGATTCAAGCTCGGCGGGAGAAAGCACCAGGCGCAATCCCTTGCCGCCCCCTCCCGCCGAGGCCTTGAGCATCACGGGGTAGCCGATCGCCTCCGCAACTCGATGCGCTTCCTCGATGCATTCCAGGTTGCGGTCGGCCCCGGGGACCACCGGCAGGCCTGCCTCGATCAGAGCCCGCCGCGACTTGGTTTTCGAGCCCATCAACTCCATCGCGGCCACCGGGGGTCCGATGAATACCACCCCAGCATCCGCGCAGGCGCGGGCGAATTCCGGGTTCTCGGCCAGGAAGCCGTAACCGGGGTGAATAGCCTCTGCGCCGCTCTGTTTGGCGGCGTCAAGAAGGCGGTCGATTCGAAGGTAACTTTCGGCGGAGGGAGCCGGCCCGATGTAAAAAGCCTGGTCGGCATAGCGGACGTGCAGTGATTTGCGGTCCACGTCGGAATAGACGGCCACGGTGCCGATTCCCATTTCACGGCAGGCGCGCATCACGCGCACCGCAATCTCGCCCCGGTTGGCTATCAGGATCTTGCGAAACATCGCGGGTGTCTTTCCTCTGACCTTGCGGCTGGTCGGTGATGGCCTAGCCCCTTGCCTGCCAGTCCGGGCGTCAATGCCAACTTGACATCTTGCCCGCTCCGCGAGCAATCAGAATACCATGACGCAGTATAGACCCGTCCAGGTCTGGCGACAATGATTCTGATCGTTCCCCATAGCTCCTTGCTAACCGCCTGGTGTAGTGTCTACAAAATATCGGGGCAGTGGGTCCGAGTGACTGCTTGCGCAGGCCCGGAGGGCCGACAGAGAGTAGCCCACGGCGTAAGCCGTGGGATCGAAGGCCAAACCCCGGGGTCGCTCAGCCCCGGAGGGGCGGCAGAGGCTCCCGCTCGTAGTCTGTCGCCCCTCCCGGGGCTGGGAATGCTAACGCCCCACCCCGTCCCACGGCTCACGCCGTGGGCTACCCTCTGTCGCCGCTCTGCGGCTCTCGCGGTCTTGCAACCCTTAGGTTAACGCCTATGCGGCTTGCGCCGTGGACTACATTCTCTGGCCCGTCAGGTGAGGGGCTGACTTATTCAGCGAACTTCTGACTCAGGACACTCTGCGGTCCACGCCAACATGCGAATTTCTATACGCCCGCGTCCAGCATTAGGTGTGGAAAGTGTCAGGCCTTACTTGGGGGGATTGTTCTTGGCGTGCGCCGCGCGAATGGCCTGGGCGCGAGCTTCCAATTCTCTGGCCGCCGCGCCGCGCTTCATCTCGCGAAACAGACGGGCGTAGTTCTCAAGGGCCGTGGCCACGTTGGGGTGCTCGGGACCCAAGGCCTTCTCCCAGATGGCAAGCGCCCGTTGGAAGAGCGGCTCGGCCTGCGCGTACCTGCCTTGGTCACGATACAGCACCGCCAGGTTGTTGAGGCTCGTGGCCACGTCGGGGTGATCTGGTCCGAGGACCCCCTCACGGATCGCGAGCGCCCGCTGGTAGAACGGGTCAGCCTCCGCGTACCTCCCTTGAGCACGGTAAAGTTCCGCCAAGTTGTTGAGGCTTGTGGCCACATAGGGGTGATCTGGCCCCATCGCCCTGTCGAGGATCGCTAGCGACCGCTTGAAGAGCGGCTCGGCCTGTACCCACTTGCCTTGGTCGTCGTACAGCGACGCCAAGTTGTTGAGGGCGGTGGCAACGCCTGGGTGTTTCGGTCCCAGAGCCTTCTCGTCAATAGCCAAGGCACGCTGGCAGAGCGGCTCGGCCTGCGCGTACTTGCCTTGGTTACGATAGAGCCCCCCCAGGTTGCTGAGGCTGGTGGCCACGTCGGGATGATCCGGTCCCAGGGTTTTCTCCCTGATCGCGAGCGCCCGCTGGTAGATTGGCTCAGCCTCAGCGTACTTGCCTTCCTCGTTGTACAGCGCCGCCAGGTTGTTGAGGCGGATCGCCACGTGGGGGTGCTCCGGCCCGCGAGCCTTCTCCGTGATCGCGAGCGCCCGCTGAGAGAGCGGCTCAGCCTCCTTGTACTTTCCTTGGTGGCAGTAGAGCGCCGCCAGGTCGTTGAGGCTCTCGGCCACGTCGGGGTGATCCGGGCCCAGGACTCTCTCGCGAATCGCCAGGGCCCGCTGAAAGAGGCGCTCAGCCTCAGAAAAGCGCGCCCTTTCACTCAAGTAACATCCGGCTTGGTTAAGTAAGTGCGCCGCCGCTTCGAACTCGAACCTATAGGCCTCAATGAGCGTCGCGCAAGCGAGGGCTTGGGGAACCAAGCGCTCGCACTGAGCCCAGTTGGCAAATTTAGGGCTTGGGAACGCACTGTTCACCGCTCGCACCGCGCGCTCTGCCCATTGGCCCTTTTCTTCCTCCGTCAAACCATCTTGAATCACCTCCTGCACTAACCGGTGGATGCCCAGCGTCTTCGCATCGGCGTCGCGGCGGAGGAGCGAGTATTTTAGGATTTCCGCGCAGGCCGCGTCCAGCTTCATGGGATCGGCCGCGACGGGGCTGAGATTCGGCCCGAGTTCCGGCGCACCCTTGTTGAAGATTTCTTCCGGAATAGCGTCAGAGTGGAGGAAGGCGCAGAGGCAAAGCAGATCGGCGGCGGCACGACTTGCGCCCGCTACTCTTTCGAAAGAAAGTGCGAAGGTCGTGGCGACGGACTCAGGATGGGGCGGGCTGAATCCACCTCGCCTCCTGAGTAGCTCCGCGCGGCGCTGGCGGTAAAGGTCAAGGTAACTCGCCAACCCACAGCCCGTTTCCTCAATGTACGCTCCCGCTTGGTCGAGGGCGAGAGGCAGGCCGCCCATCACCGTCGAGGCCTGAATTGCCGTATCGCGGTCGGCGTTCGCGGCAGCGGTGAGCGGCGCACCCACCTTGATAATCTTCGCGCGCGTGAGGAGGAGCAGCGCTCCGTCCTCCGGCAGCATATCCTCGACTTTAATGGCTTGGATGTCGCCGGTGGCTTGGGCTTGGGCGGTCAGCAGAACGCGCCCTTTGGCTGACAGAGGGATGAATCCGCGCACGGCGGCCAGATCGCTGGCGTTGTCCAGGATGAGCAACCAGCCCCCATTGGCCTCGAGCCAGCGCTTGACGGCGGCCACCGCAAGGGCTTGGTCCTTTTCATCTTTCTCCGGCAAATTTAACAGGCTGGCGATGGCGGCAAAGCCGGAGACCAGCGTCTCTTGCGAGGCGGCGCTGGCCCAGAGCACGGCGCTGTATTCGCCGCGATGCTCATGCGCGAAGTGCGCCGCAATCTGCGTTTTGCCCACTCCGCCCATTCCCGTGAGCGCCGCGAGGCCACTGGCGTGCAATTCCTTTTCAGCGTCGGCCAGAACCTTCTCGCGCCCGGTGAAAAACGGGTTCTTGGAATAGGGCACGTTCCAGAGCGGCCCGCCAAATTGCTGCTTGCGTGCGACCGGCGGCATGGGGCGAAGCTGCGTTGCCACTGGCGACTTCTCGTGAGCAGGCCGGTTGGTGAGGTGACGAAACAGGTTGTCGTAAGCCTCCGGGGCGCTCAAGTTGTAGTGGGTCGCGGCCCGCAGTTCCAGAGGAATGTTCTGTGCGTCTTGCGGGGAGAAAACCACGGGGATGAACTTCGTGTTTCTTCCTTCCGCCTCGTACAGTTCCAGCGTGATGATGAAACCTTCCCACTTGGCGCCTTTGCCTTCACCGGCTGGCGCTTTGCCCTCGTAGCGCTGCTTGTACGTTTCGGTGCAAACCACGAGCACGAATTGGGATTCCTGAACCTGATTGCGGCACCAGCGCGGCCAGCCTTCGGGAGGCGAGAACTCGTGCTGGTCAACGCGGCAATCAATGCCATCGAGGCGGAGGCGTTCACAGAGTTCCCAGACACGGTTTTTGTGTTCTGTCGAATCGTGACTGTAGCTCATGAACACTCTCACGGCCGCACCCTGCGCTGAATGATAATACTTTTCTTGCTGCGAGGCATACAATCTTAGGGGTCGGTAGTGTCCCAATCGGAATGTAGGGCCGCCTCTTCTCCCGCCGTTGCGGGACGGGGGGCCAAGCTGAGGTAGGCCCCATAAGTATTAACCTAACGGCTACATGCGCCCGAAAGCCCGCCTGGGCGGGCGGTATAATGTGGCCCACGGCGAAAGCCGTGGGAGAAGAGGGAACTGGAACGGCTTCTTAAGCCCCGGCAGGGGCGACATCAGCCCGCAGGGAGCATCAGGCACCGTCCCGAGCCGCGCTGGTGCCGCCCCTTGCGGGGCTTGACACGGTTCCGGAGCCTTCTCCGTTCCCACGGCTTTCGCCGTGGGCTAAAGGCTGTCGCCCGCCTAGGCGGGCTTCGGACGCTCTCGAAGTGTCTCGAACTGTCTGAATTGACACCCCCTCTCTTTGCGGCTATGCTGAGCAATGGCTCCCCTGCGCGCATCTAATAATGTACAGCCCGTTGCGCGTCGAGACCCCTTCTCCGGGGATCGGACTAGCCTCCACATTAATGGTTGCTACGCTGGAAGACGCGCTGGGGCGAGGAGCCGGAAGGTTTATGGGGTTGTTCTCGACTAGCAGGGGTTCGCGCTTTCGCTACTTGTTCCGCTTGGTTGCGCTGCCGCTTCTCCAGGCGCCGGATGAGGTATTGATGGGAGGCCAGGCGGTCATCGAAGGCGTCATGATGCGCTCCCCGCACAGCTATGCCGTGGCGGTGCGCCAGCCCAGCGGTGGGATTGCGGTGGCCAAAGACTACTTGGAAAGGCCGTCGGAAAAGCACCCCTGGCTGAAATACCCGCTCCTGCGCGGGTTGGCGGTCCTGGGCCAGGCAATGGCGCTCGGAATCCGGGCCTTGCGCTACTCCGCTGAACAAGCGCTCGAGGAAGTGGGGAAGCCGGCCGAAAAAGAAAAGAAAGTCGAGTTGAGCAACTGGATCCTGGCGTTGAACCTGGTGTTTTCTCTGAGCTTCTTCATCTTTTTCTACAAGTTTGTGCCGCTTTCTCTGGCCACAGCCATCAGTCGGCATTACCCGGCGGCGGGCAACCTGCTGATATTTAATCTGCTGGACGGAATAATTCGCATCGTCTTATTCCTTGGGTTTCTCTTTTTCGTTTCGCAATGGAAGGACATCCGGCGGATATTCGAGTACCACGGGGCCGAGCACAAGGTGGTGTGGGCGTTTGAGAAACGGGGTGCAATTGACTTGGCGACGGCGCGCGCGTGTACACGCTTTCATCCGCGTTGCGGGACCAGCTTCCTGCTGGTGGTGATGGCCATTGCGATGGTGGTTTACATGTTCCTGCCGTTTCACTCCTTCGCTATGCGGTTCGTGGGCCGGCTGGCGCTGCTGCCGGTGATCGCGGGCGTTTCCTACGAATTCATCCGCTTTGCGGCGAAGGCACAGGGAAAGCTCTGGCGCTGGGCGGCGCAGCCCGGTCTCTGGTTGCAACGGGTCACCACGCGCGAGCCGGACGACAACCAGCTCGAGACCGCCATCAAAGCCATCGAGACCGCCATGGAACTCGAGAGGGCGCGCGGGGGTGAGTTGGTGGTAGCCTAATTACAACCGGAAGGCAGAAGGCAGTAAGCAGTAGGCAGTAGTCAGTTGGATCAATGGAGCCTAAGTCGGAGCTTCTTGGGTTTGGAATTCTGAACTACTTTCTTGCTTACCCCCTCTTCAGACTGCCTTCTGCTTTCTGCCTACTGTCTACTATCTTTTCGGTGAACCATGAATTTCTTAGAGAAACTGCCGGAAATCGAAACCAAGTATGAGGCGTTGATGGCGCAGCTCGGCGACCCTGCCGTGTTGGCGGACCAAAGCCAGTACCAGAAGGCCGCCAAAGCACAATCCGAGCTCGGCGAGATTGTGGAGAAGTTCCGGGAGTGGAAAAGCATCCGGAAGGGGCTGGTGGAAACCAGCGCAATGCTCGAGGATGCCTCTACCGACGCCGAGATGAAAGCCCTGGCGCGCGAGGAACTCGCAGACTTGGAGAAGCGGCAGACGCAGGTGGAAGAGGAACTCAGAGTCCTGCTGCTTCCCAAAGATCCGAACGACGAGAAGAACGTGGTGGTGGAAATCCGCGCCGGCACGGGTGGGGATGAGGCGTCGCTCTTTGCGCAGGAAATCTTCCGCATGTATAACCGCTACGCTGAATCGCAGGGTTGGCGGGTGGAAGTGCTCTCGACCAGCCTCTCTGGCATCGGCGGCCTGAAGGAAGTCATCGCCCTGATCGAAGGGCAAAAGGTATATAGCAAGCTCAAATATGAGAGCGGCGTGCACCGCGTGCAGCGCGTCCCGGCCACCGAGCAGCAGGGACGCATCCATACCTCGGCCATCACGGTGGCGGTGCTCCCGGAAGCCGACGAAGTGGAAATCGAGATTGACCCCAAGGATATTCGCATCGATACGTTCTGCTCATCGGGGCCGGGCGGCCAATCGGTGAATACCACTTACTCGGCGGTGCGCCTCACTCACCTGCCGACCGGCATGGTGGTTTCCTGCCAGGATGAAAAGTCGCAGATCAAGAACCGGGCCAAAGGGCTCCGCGTGCTCCGCTCCAGGCTCTACGAAATGAAGCTCCGGGAGCAGCAGCAGCAGATCACCGAAGAGCGCCGCTCACAAATCGGCAGCGGCGATCGCAGCGAGAAAATCCGAACCTACAACTTCCCTCAGAATCGCCTTACCGACCACCGCATCGGCCTGACCATTCACCAGCTTGACCGAGTCATGGAGGGAAAGCTCGACGACATCATCGAGGCGCTGATCGCCTATTACCAGGCCGAAAAGTTGAAACAAGCGACTGTGGCAGCGTGAAGAACAGTCGTCAGTGGTCAGTTAAATAAACGGGGCGGGAGGCTGGGGCAATTTCGAATTTGGAATTTTGAATTGCTTTCTTTCTTCTCCCCACTGCCGACTGCTTGCTGACTACTGACCACTGCTTTCCGCCATGCAGCTCCGCGCAGCTCTCAAAACCGGTCTCGAGAGGCTCCTCCAGCACCAGGTCCCTTCCGCGCAGCTCGCTGCCGAGCTGTTGTTGATGCACGTCCTCCATTGCGAGCGCGCTTTTCTACACTCCAACGCTGAGATCGGCCTGACGCCAGAGAAAACCGAGCGCTACTTCCTGCTGATTGAGGAGCGAAGCACCGGCAAGCCGACGCAATACATCACCGGCCACCAGGAATTCTGGGGGCTCGACTTCGAGGTCACCCCCGACGTCCTTATTCCTCGCCCTGAAACAGAGCACACTGTGGAGCGAGTGCTTGAACTGGCGCGCCGGAGCGGATTTCCGAAAGACGCTCGGCTGCGCATCGTGGACGTCGGGACCGGCTCGGGGTGCATTTCCCTGGCGCTCGCTTCCGAGCTTCCCCGCGCCATCCTCTTCGGCGCAGACATCTCCAGGCCGGCTCTGGTGGTGGCGTCGCGAAACGCGGTTCGCTTGGGAATGCCGGAACGCGTCAAATTCCTCGAATGCGACCTCCTGGCTCGATTTCTCGATAAAGACTTCCTGGGTGCGATCGATTTTGTGGTTTCGAACCCACCCTATGTGGGGAAGCGGGACATCAAAATGGTGCAACGGGAGGTGCGAGAATTTGAGCCCCGCATCGCTTGGGGTAACCTCGAGCAAGGCGACGAAATCTATGCTCGGCTCTTCCCGCAAGCCCTCGAGGTGCTCCGGCCCGGCGGCTTCGTGGTGGTGGAGATTGGCTACAATATGCGCGAGCAGGTGATTGCCCTGCTCGGCCCGGATTGGACGGAAATCGAAGTCCTGCCCGATTTGGCCGGCATTCCGAGGGTCGTGAGTGCCAGGAAAGCCGGGACTCGGGGCTAGGGACTCGGGACTCGTGGCTGGGGAAAAACATGCAAAGCATCAGGATCTTATCGTGATTTGGAGGTATGGCGCAAGGCGATGGAGCTTGCACAAGAGTGCTATAAGTTAACTGCGCAGTTCCCGAAGCGGGAGATATACGGGTTAGCGAGTTAAGTTCGCCGGGCCGCAGTTTCTATCGCTTCAAATATCGCTGAGGGCCACAGCCGTCGGGCGCGGGCGGCTTACTTGAACCATCTCTCAATAGCCTTGGGCTCGCAATCTGAAGTGGAGACGCAAATTGAATTGTCTTGTCGTCTCGGCTTCATCTCGAAGGAGGCAGCGGAAGAAACCTTGCTGCTGGCTGGTCAGGTGGGACGGATGCTCCATGCTCTGGTCACGTCGTTGGAGCGAAAGGGAATTTAGGCGGGGATCGGTCCTTTCCCCAGTACCCAGCCCCTAAATGCAAAGCCAAATCTTGCACATCGACATGGACGCCTTCTTCGTTTCCGTGGAGGAACTCGAGGATCCGTCGCTCAAGGGCAAGGCAGTCATTGTGGGCGCAGACCCCGAGGGACGCGGCGTGGTGGCTGCCGCCAGTTATGAGGCACGCAAATTCGGCGTTCACTCCGCCATGCCAATCCGAACCGCCAAGAAACTCTGCCCGCAGGCCATCTTCCTGCGCGGCCAACACCACAAGTACAGCGACTTTTCCCATAAGCTTTACGAAATCTTCGGCGAATTCACCCCGGTGGTCGAGATGGTGTCAATCGACGAAGCCTATCTCGATCTCACCGGCTGCGAGCGTCTGCACGGCTCGGCATTTCGGGCTGCGGATAAGCTGATTCGCACCGTGAAGCAGCGTACCGGCCTCAACTGCTCGATTGGCCTTTCCACTTCCCACCTCGTTTCCAAAATCGCCTCCGACCAGGCTAAGCCGCACGGCCTGCTTTACATTTTCCCGGGCTGTGAGGCCACATTTCTTGCTCCGCTCCCCATCCGCCGCATGCCTGGCATCGGAAAGGTGACGGAGCCGGAACTGCGCTCCCTGGGCATCACCACCATCGGTGACCTCCAGCAAATGGGCCAGGAGAAGTTGCGGGAGCAGTTTGGCAAATTCGGCGAATGGCTTTACACGAAGTCATGCGGCCGGGACATTGACGCTTACGCCTACGGGGAAGAGCCCAAATCCATCAGCCACGAGACCACTTTTGACGAAGATATTAACGGCCTCGAGGAATTGGAGCGTACCCTTTCTTATCTGGCCCAACTCGTGGCGCGGCGATTGCGCGACCACAACTTGTTTGCGCACACGCTGGGGCTGAAGCTTCGCTACGCGCCCTTCAAGACGCTCACCCGCGACGTCACCGTCGACGAGCCCACCAACATTGATTCAGTCATTTTTGAAAACGTGCTGCGTCTCTTCGAAAGCACTTACGAAGTGAAAAAGAAAGTCCGCCTGGTCGGTGTCCGCGCGTCGAACCTTGAACGCGCCGTGTTCCAGCGCAATTTGCTTGAGGCCCCGCAGCGCGAAAAACTTGATAAGATCCTTAAAGCCGCCGATAAGCTGCGCGACAGATTTGGCTTCGAAGCGGTTCAACTGGCGCGCTCCATCGAGACCGGCAAGCCGAAACCCCGCAAGCGCCGAGACTTCTTGGGGCGAGAGGGTAGATAAGAGATCAAGATGAATCTGTTACCGAGGTTTTCTGGAACAGGGCTAGAATCTACAGTCATGCAATTATTTCCCTGCGGAATTTAAAGCGTCCAATAACGTCATGGCCGAGGAGGTGTACCAGTGACGCAAGAGTTAGAAAGTCTGGCGATTGCAGACAGCTACGCCGTTTTTTTCGACATATGCTCCTCGTCGATAATCATAGAAGACCTCATGCTGACAGACAACTTCAGGGCGATGCGAAATCTGTTAATCCGCTTGAAGAATTCTCTTCGAACGGAATCAGAGACCTATGGATTTGAAGTCTACAAGTTCATCGGTGACGCGTGGATTCTGCTGTTCCCCGGCAAGAGTGAGGGTAAGAGCCTCATAAAGTTCCTGGAAGGTCTATCGCGCACTTTCGAGGAGGGACTTCGCGAGCTGATTATTCCAAAACTGCAGAGTACTCCAAACATTCTCGGCCTGACATTCGGAATTGATAAGGGTCGGCTTGTAAAGCTCACTATGCTGCAAAGGCAGGAGTACGTGGGTCGTGCGCTAAACGTGGCGTCTCGACCGCAAAGCGCAATAAAGGACAAAGATCCAAGACCACAATACAAGATCCTCTTCTCGAAGCATGCTTTCGAAGCGCCGCGACTCCCGCCCCGATTTCGGCAAACGAAAGCAGTGACACGGTTTCTCCGAAACATTCAGGGCGGAAAGAAATACGAATGCATAAAGCTCAGGCTCAAAATGGGACAGCGGTCCACACCTGTCAATTAATGCAGCGGAGGATCTGCGGGCTCAATCGAGGCTGCCTTACCCTATGAAATTCCGTATCTACATTGATGAAGTGGGAAACCCCGATTTGGAAAGTTCCGACAATCCTAATCACCGCTTCCTGAGTCTGACGGGAGTTATCCTCGAGCTGGACTACGTGGGGGCAGTTGTCCATCCGAAGATGGAAGCTCTGAAGGCGAAGTACTTCCCACACCATCCGGACGAGCCGGTGGTGTTTCACCGGACCGAAATGCTAAACGCTTTACCTCCCTTCCAGGCGCTGAAAGACCCGGACGTCAGGAGAAGCTTTGATGAAGACCTCCTAGGCCTGATGAATGAGTGGGACTACACAGTCATCTCCGTTTGCATTGACAAGAAGAAGCACAAAGAGACCTACACCGTCTGGCGATACGATCCTTATCATTACTGCCTCGCAGTTCTGCTCGAGCGCTTTGTCTTCTTTCTCAACCGCGCGAAGTGCCACGGGGATGCGATGGCAGAATCTCGCGGCGGGAACGAAGATAAGCGGTTAAAGGGTGCATTCCTGAGGCTATGGGAGCAAGGCACCGACTACGTCGGCCCCGAGCAGTTTCAAGGCGCTTTCACAAGTAAGCAACTCAAAGTCAAAACGAAGGCGAACAATATTGCGGGACTCCAACTCGCGGACCTGCTTGCCCACCCAAGCCGCAACGAAATCCTTAACGAACACGGGCTATTGGACAGGCAGATTGCGCCCTTCGCAAATCGCGTCATCGGAATCCTAAGGAAAAAGTACGATCAAGACGGCGGCAGGGTTTTTGGGAAGAAACTTCTTTAGACCAATAAAAAAGGCCCTTGCGGGCCCGATGGCGTTCGCCATCCACCTCCGGTGAACCGGATTGAATTCATTGTCCTCCAACCGGCTTGGTGATGTCAATGCCAATCTTTGTGAGGCAATAGTGAAAACAGCCTACCTAGATATCGAAACCAACTACGTTGGAACATTCGCCGACCAGCGCCTATTCCGGGACTGCAAGAACCACAAGATCACGGTGATCGGGGTGAGGGTCATGGAGGGCGAGAAGGAAGCGTTTTTCCAGCTTGTGGGTGATGAAGCTACCCGAGAAGCGCTGATGGCAGTCCTCGACGGTGTGGAGCGCATAGTCACTTACAACGGGCGGTCCATTCCCGACGATGTGAAGGGCTACACGGGGTTCGACTTCCCGGTGATTGCCGCGCAAATGGGGGTGGTGCTGGACAAGACATTCCAGCACCTGGACCTCTGCCCGGCCTGCTGGAAGGCGGGCCTGTGGGGAGGGCAGAAGGCCATCGAGGAGATGCTGGGACTGAAACGCGAGCTCCCCGGCAAGGATGGAAAGTGGGCCGACGACGCTTGGAAGAGATATCAAGCCACCCGCGACGAGCGTCTTCTAAGAGACCTGCTAACCTACAACCGCGAAGATGTCTTCATGCTGCGGAGGATTGAACAGGCGCTGGAGAAAAGAAGTCAGAAGCCAGGAGTCAGGAGTCAGAAGTAGGAAAGAAGCCTTCCCTTCAAGGCGGGTCGGTCTCCGGCCCTCAGTCTTCACTGCTTATCGGGCTAGGGTTTTGGAGGTTGCGGGCATGCAACGTCTGGAATCCAGAACGCGCGGTCTCCATTTCTGAGCATTTTGAGGCCGAGAGATGGCAGCAGTTGTTTCTTGACGCCCAGGTAAGTAAAGTGGGGCAAGTCAGACCTTACGGTTTGAAACCAGCCATGATGTTCCAGAATCGAGCGGACGACAGGGTTATCGTGTTCTTTGACATCGAAGGCGAGCATCGAAAGATGCTGTGAGGCGCCTGGGGGCGCCACGGAGTAGAGAATTGACTTGGAAAAGTCTTCGCTGAAATACAGCCCTCGCGTTTCGAGCTCGAGAATGGCTGCCGCCTGCTCGCGGGCGGGCAACTTTCTGGTCCGTTCTGCTTCGGCGGCGCTCAGTAACCCCCTTTCGACCCAATGCCGCAGACCCGGATTGACACGGCTCTTCCATAATTCGAGGGTTTCTTCATAGCTGCGCTGTATGGCATCACGACCGCGGGGTGAAATGCGAACATGGGCTTGAACGGCCTCTTCGCGGGCCTTCGTCAAAGCTCGCATCGCTGCGCTCTGAAGCCTTACGGGGATGCCGGCGAGCTCAACCTGCTCTGTGCTGAGGTTTGATTGCCATTGCGCGACGGCATTTGGGTCCGGGAATATCACAACAGAGGGCACTACCGCTCCCCCACGAGCGACAAAGAGCGCCCCATATTCCTTGAGCACGCGCAGGCTCAACGAGTCACCAGGGTCCGGCCAGCGGAAGGCAGTTGGAAGGCTCTTGAAGAACGCGGATTCCGCAATGCAGGGGGGCATTCGGCGTGAGATCGAATTCTCAAGGGGCGTGACGTGTCGAGCGTTGGACATGGCCACGACCCGTCTTGTTGTGACTGCTGGGCCGGCGAAGACGGAGCAAATCACGGCCCCAAGGCACACCGTGTTACGGGCCACCAAGGCCTTGTTGCGGCACTTCGCTTTGTCGGCTCTGGTCATGGCAGGCGCTGCGCGATTGTATCCGCGTGGATCGAACTTTCCCACCTCTATTTTCGATGTCCGAATTTGCGTTGACATAACCCCATGGTGTAGTATGGCCGTCCAGTTTCCTTCGCGCCGACGACTGAGGAGACCATCGTTCGGAACGCTCTTGAACGGGTCCAATAGTTGGCCAATCCATATTGGGTGTGAATTCTGTGGGCGCACGCAGCCTCTCCAAACAGAATATTTTTCAATCCCTTCTTCAGGCAAGCCTATGAGTGATCAGTTAACACGACGGCATTTTCTTCGCAGGGTCTCGGCAGGGGCAGCGGGCTTGGGCCTGACTGCGCAGTTCTCCCTGAACGCTTTTGGCGCGCGCCAGGAGTGGAAAGCCGGGCCCGCTCGGGTGATCATCACGCCGCAGAAATCTCTCTGGATGGCGGGCTACGCCAGTCGCCAGAAGGCGTCCGAAGGAGTAATTCAGGACCTTTATGCCAAGGCCCTGGCACTGCAAGACCACTCCGGCAAGCGAGTGGTCTTGGTGACCACTGACTTGGTGGGTCTTCCTGCGGGAGTCAGCCATAATATAGCCGAGCGGGTGGAGAAACAATATCATCTAACACGCGCCCAGTTGCTCCTGAGTTCCTCGCACACGCATGGCGGCCCGGTCGTCGGCAAGATGCTGGGGTCTATGTATCCGATGAATGCGCAGCAGTGGGCCGACGTTGAAGCTTACACCAGCGAACTTGAGGACAAGATTGTTAAGCTGGTCGGAAAATCTCTAAAGTCTCTCCAGCCCGCCCGTTTTGGCTTTGGGCATGGCGAAGCCGGCTTTGCCATGAATCGCCGCGCCCGAACGAATGAAGAGGTGGTCATCGGGGTAAACAAGGAAGGCCCAGTGGACCACGACGTCCCGGTGCTGCGAGTCGATGACAAGCATGGAAAGCTCCGGGCGGTCGTCTTCGGGTACGCTTGTCACAACACCACGGCGCGGGATTTCATGCAGTTTAACGCCGATTACGCGGGTTACGCCCAAGCGTGGCTCGAAAACCGCCATCCGGGCGCCACGGCGCTCTTCATGGCCGGATGCGGTGGTGACGCTAATCCGTATCCACGCGGCACGATCGACCTCGCCCGCCAACACGGCGAGGAGTTGGCTGCGGCGGTGGAAAATGTGTTGGCCCGGGAGCTCCAACCGGTCCGCGGGCCTTTGAAGATAGCATACGAAGAATTCCCGGTGGCCTTCGCTACGCCGCCAAGCCGGGAGGAGTTGCAGGCCCAACTAAAGAACAAGGACGTGTACCATCGGAACAGGGCCGAAGCAATGCTCAAGATTCTGGATCGCGACGGCCATTTGCCCACCGATTATCCTTACCCCGCAGAAGCCTGGCAATTCGGCCAAGACCTCACGTTAATCGCTCTGGGGGGCGAGGTCGTGGTGGATTACGACTTGCGTCTGAAAAAGGAACTGGGCCCGGAAAAGCTCTGGGTGGCAGGCTACTGCAATGACGTCTTTGCCTACATCCCGTCGTTGCGCGTGCTCAGAGAAGGCGGCTACGAGGGTGGAGGCGCAATGGTGTATTACGGCCACCCTGGCCCGTTTGCGCCAACCATTGAGGAAACGATAATCGGAAAAGTGCACGATCTAATCCGGCAGGTCCGCAGCGAATCTTCTTGAGGCGAGGATTGGCAGGAAAAACCGCAGACCTCAAAGCGCGGGTGGCGCATACATCGTCCTTTATGTATGCGACCCCCGTGGCAGGTCCGAGTCAGAGCCTGTTGAGGCAGATTTCAGCAGGACGCTGCCAACTGACCCCTCACCCGGCCCGCGTCCCGATGAAGTGCATCGGGATCGCGGTCCACCCTCTCCCCTGGGGAGAGGGCAGAGATTCCATTCCCTGCCTCTCTCCTCCAGGGAGAGGACATGGACCCAATTCCCAGCCTTTTTCCTCGGGAAAGGGGTAGAAGTTGAGGAGGCTATATGGACGAACATCTCACGCGGCGTCATTTTCTTCGCACCATGTCTGCCGGCGCGGCGGGGTTAGGGTTGGCTGCTGAGGCTGCCTCGTGTGCCCCCCGATCGGGTTCTATGGGCGAGAAACCAGCCATCCTCGGCGGCAAACCGGTCAGAACCGAACCTTTTCATGCTTGGCCGATAATCCAGGAGAACGACGAAAAAGGCTGGATGGAAGTGCTGCGCAGCAAGAACTGGTGCCGTACCGGCGAGGATCATTATGCGAAGCAGTTCGAGGAGACGTGGGCAAAAACTTTGGGCGCGAAATTTTGCGTGGTGACGTCTTGTGGCACCACCGCTCTCTACACATCGCTCAATGCTTTGGGAGTTGGGCCCGGCGATGAGGTCATTCTCCCGCCCTATACTTTTGTCGCGACGCTGAACGTCATTCTGATGCAACACGCGTTGCCGGTGTTCGTCGACTCCGACCGGGAAACCTCCCAGATCGATGCCAGCAAGATCGAGGCAAAGATCACCTCGCGGACGCGCTGCATCATGCCCGTGCACTTGGGCGGTAACCCGGTGAACATGGATGCGGTTCTCGATGTCGCTAAGAAGCATAAGGTGCCGGTAATCGAGGACGCGTGCCAGGCTCATACCGGCGAGTGGCGGCATCGGCGGGTCAGCACTCTGGGTGACCTGGGCTGCTTCAGCTTCCAGGCCTCCAAGAACCTGAACTCGGGCGAGGGTGGCGCCATCCTGACCAACGACCCGGCGCTGCACGAGTTTTGCAGCAGCTTTCAAGACCAGGGCCGCGGCCTGGCTGGCGCAGCTTTCCAATACGCGCGGCAGGGTTCCAACCTGCGCATGACGGAATTCCAGGCCGCACTGCTTTTGCAACAATTGACTCGAGTGGAAGAGCAATCAAAGGTACGCGAGCAGAATGCCCAGTACCTGACCAGCCTGTTGCGCCAAATCCCTGGAATCTCCCCGGCCCGCATGTACGAGGGCACCAGCAGGAACGGCTATCACCTCTATATGCTCCGGTACGATAAGGCGCACTTTGCCGATCTTCCTCGGGCGCGCTTTCTCGCGGCTTTGGGGAAGGAAGGAATTCCCTGCGCGGGCGGCTACACCCCGCTGAACACGCAACCCTTCCTGAAGGAGTTGCTCAATTCCCGCGTCTACCGGACGATCTATCCCGAACGAGAGATCGCCGAGTGGGAAGAGCGCAACGCGTGCCCGGAGAACGACAAGCTCTGCGAAGAAGCTGTCTGGTTTTTCCAAACAATGTTGATCGCCCTCGGCGCGATATGGACGATATCGCGGAAGCGGTGCGAAAGATTCAGAAGCACGCCGGGGAATTGGGAAGTCATTCCTGAGCGGGTCTTTGATCCCGCTCCAGCGGAGGTCTAATGGTCAAGCAGACGTTGTTGATGGTTGGCCTCATTCTACTGATGGCCAATGGTTGCACGCGAGAGGAGCCTAAGCCAGCGCCACCCGCTCCTTCCAGCCCCGGCATCCTGCACGCCCGTACTTACAATTCAGGCTTTGCGCAAGCCCACGACACCTACAACGGCATGCTTGCCGCCAGTGATGGCAAGATCTACTACGTCCTCTCTTCGCCGGAACACGACGTCGCCGGCCAGATGTACTCCTACGATCCGGCCACGGGTAACATCCGGCACTTGGGCGACCTCACGGAAGCGTGCGGGGAGAAAGGAATGAAAGTAATCGCCCAGGGGAAGAGCCATGTGAACTTCGTCGAATATGCCGGCAAGCTCTATTTCTCCACCCACCTCGGCTATTACAGCATTATCGATGACATGGAAAAGCCGGGAATACCGCCGCCGGGCTGGAAGCCTTATCGGGGCGGTCATTTCCTGGCCTATGACATGGCCAGCGGCAAATTCGAGGATTTGGCCCTGGCGCCCCACGGCGAAGGGATCATCGCCATGACCATAGACCCGCAGCGTGGTCGGCTCTATGGTCTCACCTGGCCCGCCGGCTACTTCATTCGTTTTGACCTGGCCAAGAAGGAACTAAAAGACCTTGGGCCGGTTTCCCTGAAAGGCGAATCGGGCAAAGGCCCGACATACCGAACCCTCTGCCGCTCTCTACGGCTCGATCCGGCTGACGGCTCCGTGTACTACACAACCGGAGACGGCTGGATCTTTCGTTACCGCTTTGATCGGGATGCCATTGAGAAGGTCGAAGGGGAAGATTTGAAGAAAGACTATTTGGGCAGCTATGACCCGAACTCGCCCGGCAGCATGGGGTACAACTGGCGGCAGACCATCTGGTACGCCCCTGAAAAAATGGTCTACGGCGTGCACGGCAATTCCGGATACCTGTTCCGCTTCGACCCGAGGATTCCGAGGGTGGAGGTTCTGGATCGCCTCACCTCCGAACCTTCCCAGCGCAGCGGGATGTACGACCAGTTCAGTTACGGATATCTGGGTTTCACGCTCGGTCCCGACGGGCGCGCGATCTACTACCTCACCGGCGGCCCGATTTACGAGCAAGGGAAGAGAGTCACCGGCAAGACCACCACCGCCAAGGGCGAAGCGATGGGGCTTGAGGATCTCCACTTGGTCACTTACGATATCCCAACCCGCAAGTACATAGACCAGGGCGCGATTTTATATGAGAACGGCGGCCGGCCGACGTACGTCAATTCCATCGCCGTCGGCAAAGATGGCACGGTCTACACCTTGGCCCGAATCACGAAAGGTGGCCAGACGCGAGCCGACCTGATCAGTGTGCCCGGACCGTTCCGGACCCAGTAAAGGACGGTTGCCGCCGCCCACTTAGTGGTTTCATTAGGAGCGCAGTCATTCCCGCTAAAGCGGGAATCCACTCCGCAAGGCTTTGGAAGTGAGCTGTAGTCGGACTGGGATCCCGCTTTCGCGGGAATGACCGGCGGATTGAGTGGATTCCCATTCCAAATGACACCCATACCGCCGCCCAAGGGACAATTGACGTTGTAAGCGTCGGTTGGATATAACCTGCCTGCCACATTCGCGGGGCGGGGCGCAACTTGGGCTGCTTCAGCTTCCAGGTGACCAAGGACCTGAATTCGGGCGAGGTAGGCGCAGGGAGTTACTGATTGGGAAGGGAAGAAGTGAGGATGGCTAATATGGACAAGGACTCCGGGCAACCTTTGGCTGTCGAGGACCGGCTGGTGTCCCTCGATTTTTTCCGCGGGGCGACGATGTTCCTCCTCATTGGAGAAGCGACCGGCCTCTATGAACTTCTCCGGGAACCGGCATTGCATAGCACGCTGCTCAACGCGATCGGCCAGCAGTTGGAGCACCATGCTTGGAATGGCCTGCACTTCTGGGACCTGATCCAGCCTTTCTTCATGTTCATCGTCGGTGTGGCCATGCCCTTCTCAATGGGCAAGCGGTGGCAACGGGGCGACAGTTGGAGCAAAACCCTTCATCACGCGCTCATCCGATCAGCACTGCTACTGCTGTTTGGCTGGGCACTCTATTGCATCGGCCCGGGAAGACTCACGTTTGAGCTTTGGAATGTGCTCGCTCAACTCTCCTTCACTTACCTGGTCGCTTTTTTGATGATGCGCAAGTCGACACGTACGCAGATTGGTTTCACCTTCTTCCTGTTGCTCCTCACAGAGATGCTCTATAGGCTTTGGCCGGTATCAGGCTTCAACCAGCCCTTTGTACCGGATCATGGTTTCGGGGCCTGGGTGGATCTAGCGCTTATGCATAAGCTTTCCGATGGGCACTGGGTGGCGTTCAATGCAGTGCCGACAACGGCGCACACCATGTGGGGAGTGCTTGCCGGACAAGTTCTGAAGAGCAGCCGCACCCCCCTACAAAAGATCCGGATTCTGGCCATCGCGGGCACAATCGGTGTTGTTTGCGGCTACGCTCTTAATCCCCTAACGCCCATCATCAAACGCATTTGCACCAGTTCGTTTGTGATCACAAGCGGCGGGTGGTGCCTGCTGGCACTGGCACTTTCCTACTGGCTGATCGATGTGAGGAAACTAAAGAAATGGAGCGTGTTCTTCAATATCGTTGGAATGAATTCGCTGCTCATTTACCTGTTCACAAACACTGGCGGGGCAGAGTGGTTCCACAAAATCGCAAGACCTTTCACCATGGGGTTGTTTGCCTGGGCCGGTCAACTCTGGGCGGAGATTGTCACCAGCCTGGTCGTCTGGGGAATGCTCTGGTCCCTTTGCTTCTGGCTGTATAAGAAGCGCATTTTCATCAGGATTTGAGCCTGTGGGCTCGGTTAAAACCTACTTCACGATTCCCGGGATCCAGCGGATGGCATTCTCGCGAAAAATCTTGCGAAGCACTGGCCCAGGCAAATTCAAACCTCGGATTCCTTTCCCGTCTTGAATCACTGTTTCGTCGGTGGCAAAGAATTTCCAATCTTGAGCGTAGGTCTCTTCCCAATACTTCAAGGCCTCCTGGACATTTCCCGTCACGGAAAAACTGAGATCCGTGCCGTAAAGGACGCGGTCCTGATACTTGATCAAGAACGTACGCACCTTCTCACGCGGCTGCAGCATCAGGTAGCGCACACGCGCGGCGGTATCGACGGCGAAGTTCGGGTACTTGTCAAGGCGCCTCGCAATTTGATTCACATCGGTTTCCATACTACCCAGGTGCGCGCCCACCACGCGCAGGTGGGGATTCATTTCCAGAAGGTGGTCGCGGGCGGCGAGGAGGGTCTCCTTGGACGGGTGGTCTGGGTGCTCGTACATGTACCACGCGGGATGTTCCTTGTAGTAGCCGTTGTAATCCGGGCTCTGGCTTGGCGGCGCCCAGCAGGAGTCCGGCTCAGCGAGGTGCGCGATGAGCGTGCGCTGGTGCTCCTCGATGTCCTTGTAGATAGGCTCAAAGATGGGATCGTCCGGCTGCACAAAGGCGCCGTCTGGCCGCCTGATCTCCATACCCACGTTCTTCCAGAGCTTCACGGCCACGGCGCCATGAGCAAAATCCTGGTTGAGCTGCCTGATGGCCTGTTCGGCAAAGTGTGGGTCCGCAAACTTGTAAGGATCGAACGTCGTGCACAGCACCATGTGCCCCGCGCTCCCGTGGATCGCGGCCAGCGCGTCAGCGCGTTGTGGCTCGAGTTTCGATGCGTACGCCGCCGTGTCGTCGATCACTAGAATATTCAGCAGAGTCAAACGCACTCGGGCAAGGAAGTCCTGAAAGGATGGATCGTTCTTGAAAACGTGCGCATGTGTATCAATCGGCCGGATCATGGCGAACTCTCTGAGTGCCGCCTCCGTGCCGGTGTCCGGCGGCGGCACTGGTGCAGCAATTGATTGAGGAGATAGATAAAAGCGAATAAATATGACACAGACCGTTAGCAGTGCAATGGTAAGACAGCGACTCGAAAATCTCATCCCTTGCCTCCAGATTCAACCAGGAATTCCATTTTGCCTTCCCGGCTACCAGCCAGCGTACACCCAACCGCCTTCGTTGGGCCCGTTTTTTTGCCTTCTCCATCACAGACGACTCTGGCGAACTCCTGAAGGGGCCAAGGCACAATTGACTCTGTAAGCGTCGGTTGGATACAATCTGCCTGCCACTTTCGCGGGGCGGGGTGCAACCTTGGCCTCGGGAGGGATGATTGCCGAGTATCCTCAGGGCACTGGATCAGGGGGTTGGCCATGAGGGTGCGGAGAAGAGCGAGAGCATCGGGCGGCAGGCCGATGAACTTGACAAGGTAGAACCCGTGTGAGGAGATGAGTGATGCGTAAACTTCCCAGGGATCGAATGACGGCGCGACAGCGCATTGAATGCACTTTGCGGGGTGAACTCCCTGACCGCGTGCCCGTCTTTGATCTCATCCAGCACATACCTCTCATTGAGTACATTACGGGTGAGAAGGTCACCTTGCAGAACGGTTTGGACCTGGTATGCAAGACCATAGGCGAGCGGCTTGATATTACGCGAGGGATTTCTCCGCCCGTGGAAGAGAAGATCATCCGCCACGACGACGGCTTCGTTTACAAACAGGAATGGTGGACCACTTGGCTCATCGAGCGTCCGTTCAACGATGCCCAGGGGTTGCTCGATTACATTCCCAGCAACATCGAGGAAATGCACCAACGTCAGTTTGGCGACATGTTCACCTTCGCCGGAAAGAGTAACGTCTGGGGAGCGTCTTCGAAATCACCTCGTGAACAGTTCCTGGAGCTGCAGGAGAAGGTCGGCGAGAACACCGTGGTTTTCCCCAACGAAAGCCCGGTGGGGCTGGACACCGCTCACGTACGAGCGGGACTGGACCTGCTGGCTTATGCCTACGCGGAGAACCCTCAGCTCGTGTCGGATTGGTTGGAAGCGCTGAACTGGGCGGAGATTCAACGCGTCCACGAGACGGCCGATCCCACGCTTTCGCCAGTGGCTCTGGTTTATGCGGACATCGCCGGCACCGAGCAGCTTATGTTTTCGCCGAAGTTTCTGCGCCAGGAGTTTTTTCCGCGGCTTACGAAATTGGTCCAAGCGTGGCATGAGCACGGGATTAAAGTGATCTACCACTCGGACGGAAATCTGTGGCCCGTGCTGGAGGATTTTCACCAAGTCGGGATCGATGGAATTAATCCGCTGGAACCACTGTCCAGCATGTATGCGGGAGACGTCCGAAAGGCTTATCCGGAGTGGATCTTGATGGGCGGGATTGACGTCTCGCAACTCCTGCCTTTCGGCAGCGAAGCTGAGGTCCGGGCCACAGTGCGGAAGACCATCGACGACGCCGGGGCCAACGGGCGCCTCTGGATCGGCTCGACCACCGAGATTCATCCTGCCGCCAAACTCGAGAATGTCCTGGCCATGTGGGACGAAATTGAGAAGTACGGCTACTGCGATATTCAGGTTTAATTCAGGCTACTGCTTGCCTTGTCCCGGCCAGCGCAAGTGCCGGCGAAGGAAGTCAAACGTCCCGACGCCATGAATCGTGTGCGGGCCATTGAAGAACTCAATCGAGGTGTGGTCGGCGATGCCCATCTTGTCGTAGAAGCGACGCACTTTGGCGTATTCAAAAGAGATCCACTCATCCATTCCCACCTCGTCGTCGTGACCCCGCTCCACCATGAAAGGCCGAGGCGCCATGAGGTTCGCCAGTTCTCCATAGTTCACCACGTTAGCGAAGTTGAACTCGTACATGTCGTATTCGGGGTAGAAGAGATAGCTATAATGTGTTACCAGGTTTGTTGTTTTCCAAACCCACTCATTAAAGTCACCCGAGCAAATCGAGAGCGCATAGCGCTCCAGAAACGGCGGCACGCGGACCGCCGTCTTTCCGCCGTAAGATAATCCGTAAAATCCTATCCGCTCGGGATCAACAAACTCCTGCTCGGCCAGCCAGTTCAAAGTTCGCTCGTGCTGGCCTATGATGAACGAGTATATAGCGAGCTTCAGAGGATGGCCCATCCTCTGAATGATCCGGAAACGGTCCTCACCAATGTAAGGATTCTGAGGAGCATAGGTCACGAAACCCTCCTCGGCTAGCCGCACCGCAAATCGATGATAGAAGGGGGAATCGATGTTCGGGTCCGCCACGTCCTGAGGGCGACCCTCCAAGCCGTGCTGGCAGACCACCACCGGGCGACGCTCTCCCGGTTTAATATCTTTCGGGATCAGCAGAATTCCGTATGCGAAGACGTCCGGCCACACATCCAGCACTACTTCGTAGCCTCTAAATTTCGGTTCGTCAAAGACCAAGCGGGTGCGAGGGTTGGGAGGGAGATTAGGGGAGGGAAGGCGGCCGATAAGCTCTTGCCAGATGAAGTCGTAGTAATACTTCGTAGTGTCTTTCCAGCGCTCGAGAGAGGAACTATCTGCTTTTGACCAGAATTCCGCGCGCCGATCGGGAGCCTTCCGTATCAGCGCTTGACTGAAGCCGACCAGTTGGTCAAACTGGCGGTGCAGCCGCGGTTCGGGATCATAGTTCGACCGAGCATCGCGGGGAGGATTACCGACTGGCCGTAATCGAGCCGGGACACCCAAGGAGAGTAACAATGCCTGAAGCGCCCCTTCCGAGCCAGGTAGCCCGCGTCCTCCCTCACTCGTCACCAGTTGGAGCTTTTGCTCCGCGCCTAAACCGGCAAAGAAGGGACGCGCCCTCTCCACTTCCGCCCGTACCGAATCGAGCTGTGGGGTGGTCAGCTTTCCGTTAGGGCATGCGGTGTCTTTGTGTCCATTCGTTGCCGGGGGCGGCCCTGTCACTTCCGGTCCCTCGCTGGCCTCGACGATCAGTGCGCGCGGGGCAATGAGGCCCGCCAGTTCGGCGTCTCCGAACTCTCTTACCAGCCCCCAGACGTCACGGTAGATAGGCTCCTGCCAAACTCCTTCCCGCGCTTGGAAATAGCCGCTGACCACGGTCGCCGCGATCCTCTGATCGAGGGCAGCGCTATAGAGCGCCAGCAACCCACCTTCCCCGTAACCCATTACGCCGATCGGCAGCGGGCGGCTCGCATTCTCACTCTCAAACCAATCGATTGCCGCCAGCACTTTTTGCACTTCGAACCCGATGATGTGCCGGCCCACCTCAAAAGCCATGCGATAGATCCATTCCCGATGCGGTTGGTTCGTCATCCCGATACTCGGAACACCCGAATAGGTGTCTTCGCGGTTGATGAGCAGCGGAACCAGGACCTGACACCCGTTCTCGGCCAAGCGCCGTGCAAACTGGGCGGGCGCAGGGACTCCCGGCGCCAGCCCGGCCACTATCTCGGGTGGCCAAGCGGCGTCCGGAATCGCCACCACACGAGCCACCGGCCGCCCCTGCGGCTCGAGCAGCAAACCCTCGGCATCCAATCCGTCAAAGTCGGCGACCACTGGATTGCACACCGGCCACCGTATGGCATAAACTTCGTAGCCTGCCCCCTGCGAAACCTGGGCGGGCGCCGATATGGTCCCCACCAGTTCGGGAGCGAGGGCCGCAACCCGGTGGTCCACTGCCCCGATGATCTGGCGGAAGCGCTCGCGGTTGGGCGCAACAGAGCGGTTATAATCCTCTGCCGAGCGATAGTCCCGCTGCCACAGTTGCGTTCGTTCTTGTGCCGCCTCTTGGGTTCGGCGGAAGAGAAAGCGATGGATTCCATCCACCATTTGGGACGCTAGGTCCCCCGTCATGGTCAGTGGTGTAGTTCCGGCCAACGGACTGGGAGCTGAAGGAGCTTGAGTATCATTCGAGGATTCTGCGCTGGCCGCGCCGGGAGGGGAGGGGATCCAATCCTGCGCGTGGAGATTTCCAGCCGCCCTCAGTCCCAATGAGAATCCGGTCGAACTGCGCAGAAAGCCGCGTCTGCTGATGTCCTTCATTTGTGCTTTCTCCTTCTGGGCTTGATGAGGAGTCTGGTTTGCCGTCCCGGCTGATTCTCACAACAACCATCCCCCACCGCCTCCTTGTTCATGGAGGGGAGCCGGTTTACCAATTCCCCTCCTCATCTGAGGAGGGGGCCAGGGGGTGGTGAGCGTCCGTGGCCGGTTACAATATCTTCCTGAGGTGCTCCAGGAAATAGCGATAGTTCTGGTAGGGCGTGTCCGGCGTAGCGCTATGGTCCAACATCGGGACGTAGCCTCCGTCGTCGATGAGCGGCTTGACGCGCTCGAGCTCCTTATCGATCGCTTCCGGCCCCACGCTCAAAGGTCGCTTGTCGACTCCACCCCAGATGCGCAGGCTGCGCCCGTATTTCTTCCGAACTGCAAGAACGTCCATGCCTGCCTGGACCTCAAAGGGGTACAAGATATCTATCCCGGAGTCCATCCAGACCGGGATGAGCGGGTCGATGGAGCCGTCGCTGTCCAGAGCAAAGAAATGCACGCCGTGGCTTCGACCGAAGTCCACCACCTTTCGATACCGGGGAAGCATGAATTTGCGCGCCAGTTGCGGAGAAATGAGCGGAGCTGTGTGATAGGCCATGTCTTCCCAGAACGCAAATACGTCAATCTCCGTCTCTTCGAGTATCTGAGACAGCAGGCCGATCAGGAAATCGGCGTCGGCCTCCAGCATCTCCTCCACAAACGCCGGGTCATCGTAAAAGAGCGTGCAGAGGCGCTCCACGCCCACCAAGTTCCTGATCGGCCCAAAGAAACCACCCCAGCGGTCAGCGATGACCACGAAAGGAAAATCACGCTTACGGTATGAGCGGAGTTTTTCGCGCCAATCCGGCCCGATGCGTTGGGTGAGATCCGGCCGCATCCTTTCCCGCCAGTACTTGCGGAAGTCTTCCCGTGTTTCGACGGGAAAGCGAATAAATTGCGGCATTGAACTCTGGGGATTCTTCTTGAATTCCCTCATCACAATCCCCTGCGGGTCAACGTAGGTCGCGTACTCTTCATCTTCAGCAAGGATTTCCCGCACGAAAGGCGGCTGGGGCCAGAACCAGGAGAATTCCACCACCCACTTGTCGCACCCGAAGTCAGTCTTGCCCGCGACGTACCCGCCTTCCTTCGCCCAGCGTTCAGCGGTCTCGGCCCAGGCCGGCCACATGAACTCATAAAAAGGGGCGCGGTCCACCTTTTCGTATTGCAGCGTTCCACGAAAGCGTTCAAGATCATTCATATAGTTTCCTCACCAATAGATTGGCTTACTACCTTACCACGTACGTCAAAACAATATGAGGGCTGCTCTACGCTTGCTGCTGCTCCGTCCGGCACGCTGAATGGCCACTCCACACAAATCTTGAATTAGGTTCTGTCTTGCTATAAAGTAAGACAGGAGGTGGAGGCTATGCTGAAAGCCCGTGTATCATCGAGAGGACAACTGGCCCTCCCCAAAGAGGTCCGAGATCAATTGGGGTTGGGCGAAGGGGTCTGCCTGACGGTGAGAGTTGAAGGCGATGAGGTGATCTTGCGGAAGGCTGTGACCGGAAATTGGAGGGAGTGGGAAGGACGATTCAGAGGTTCCGATCTCCTGGGGGATTTGGCTCAAAACCGGCGAAAGGAATTGACGCGTGACCGCAAGCGTTCTTGACTCCTGGGCGATGATCGGCTGGCTCCAGGGCGAAGAGCCGGCCCGCGCCAAAGTGCGCGAAATTCTGGAGCAGGCTTCGCGCGGTGAGACCAAGGTCAGCATCTCGCTGATCAACGTGGGCGAAGTCTTCTACCTGATCGCGAAGCGCCACGGGGCCGCGCCCGCCGAGCGGTTTCTTGCTGACCTCGCGATGATGCCGATTCAGGCCCTCCTCCCCGACCGAAGATTGATCCTGGGTACGGCTCGCTTGAAGAGCCACTATCCTATTTCTTACGCGGATGCGTTTGCCGTGCAAACGGCCCGGGAGCAAAACGCCATCCTGGTGACCGGAGACCCCGAACTCTGGCAACTCTCCAAACGAGAGCCCATCGAGCTCCTTTGGGTGGGCAAAAGGCAAGCCCACTGACACCGGGGCCGGGCGCGCGACGGCCGGGTTGTGGACTGGCAATGAAACCCGGATTGACTGTAGCGATCAATTTGCAATTGCACGCTGGGTATCTGGCTACGAGGACGTGAAATGGGAAGCCGTCGTGCAGAAAATGGAGCCCGAACGGCTCTTTTCCTTCACTTGGCACCCTTATTCTTTCGATCCCAAAATAGATTATTCGAAGGAGACGCCCACGCTCGTCGAATTCAGGCTGGAGAAGACCAAGCGCGGCACACTGCTTCTGCTCACTGAGTCTGGTTTCGACAAAATCCCAAGCGACCGCCGCGTCGAAGCATTCCGCATGAATGACGGCGGCTGGACAGAGCAAATGAAGAATATTGAGAGCTATGTCGTACCAAGGTCGTAGCAGCATGACCGCCAAACGGCAGGCTCATGCCTCCGTCTTTGCCGCGCTGGGTGACGAGACGCGGCTATCGCTTGTTGCGAAGCTTTGCGGCGGGCAGCCTCGTTCGATCTCTCAGCTAACGGAGGGCTCCAAGCTTACCCGACAGGCGATCACCAAACACCTGCGAGCGTTGGAGAGGGCAGAAATCGTGCACTGTGTCCGTAGGGGTCGCGAAAGCGTATTTGAATTCGATCCGGAGCCGATTGAAGAACTCAAGAGTTACCTCGACCTCGTTTCCGAGCAGTGGGATCAGGCACTGTCCAGGCTAAAGTCGTTCGTCGAAGGTTGAGTGCCAGGAGTGAGATAATCTCCGGTGGTGAATACTGATCAATTGACCCTTGGATGCGAGCCGCGATAAGGCCGCCCTCAGCATTGCGGACGAGCACGCCACCTTCGACGAGTGCGGCAATATCGCGCAGGGCTGTGTCGTGGGAGCACATTGCGAGCTTCGCCCATTTTGATGTCGTCAGCTTTCCCTCGAAGCCGTCGAGAAGCCGGTTGAGGACTAGACGTTGTCGTTCGTTCAGCCGAAAATCCCCCACCGATTCCTAGAAGCGCGCCTTGGCCAGGACAGTTCCGAGAGTGCTTTGCGCGCTTTCGATGGCGCGGCCGAGACAGCCCAGGAACCACGCCATCCAAGGCGTGATGTCCATCCCGCCTTTTTGCGTCTGCTCCAGAATATCGTAATACGCGGCGCGCTCCTGCCGGATCTGAGCTGACATGCTGTAGAAGCGTTGCGAACTTCCTTCCGAGCGGGCCAGCGCCATATCGGTAATGGCGCGCGCGATGCGGCCGTTTCCGTCGTCAAAGGGGTGGATGGTGACGAACCACAAATGAGCTATCCCTGCCCTCACAACCCAATCGTTTTCCTCCTTTCCGTTGAACCCATCAAGGAACCCCTTCATTTCCGCGTCGAGCCGGCTGGCGGCGGGCGCCTCGAAATGGACATGCTCCCTTCCGACCGGCCCGGAGACAACCTGCATCCCGCCGCTGCTGTCATCCCTCCACGCGCCGACCCTGATCGGACGCATCCCGCTCCGACTCGTCGGAAACAGTGACGCATGCCATGAGAACAATCTCTACCGTAAGCGGCTTTTCGTAGTGCCGCGTGGCGTCAAGCGTCTATTCTACGCAGGAGTCAACTATATTCTACGCACCGTATGCGTCGAATGAGTGGAAGGCCTGCCTTGCACCGGCCGGCGAGACGTGGAGCGTGATGCTGCGCCAGGAAGCCGCTCTGTACCGCCCCATTCACGCCACAGGCTCGGGGGTGAGGATACTGCTGAGGCTGCGTCTGGAGTTTACCAACCTCCCGACCGCTCCTCCTCGTCAGGACATTGACATCCAGTATTCTGTGATGAACTCAGACTTGATTGGATGGAAGGCCACAGGCGACTGTCGGAACCCAGAGCAACCCTTTAACGAGGAAAAAGACGTCCAGTTGTTTCTGGACGCCCCGGATTCCTGGATAACAACTCCAGCAGGCTGCTTTGGCATCTTCTTTCCTGAGGATGCCCATGCGCCTCAAGCTGCTGAAGGGGCCATTCACAAGGTCGTCGTAAAGGTTGGAGTCGAGTGGGCGGGGTGACCGA
>Ga0182027_10000950_pt1 | contig 48874 bp, 36 predicted proteins | sample 712E1DmetaG_FD_121300 | JGI IMG/M metagenome (GOLD analysis project Ga0182027, IMG submission 121300) | Permafrost microbial communities from Stordalen Mire, Sweden - 712E1D metaG (Illumina Assembly) | ecosystem: Environmental > Terrestrial > Soil > Wetlands > Permafrost | place: Sweden...
ACCGCATCACCGTTTTGTCCCTCCCGGACCAGAACGCGGACATGCTCGATGGCTGCAAGAGCAGACGAGCGAGAGACCAAGTAGCTGGCGTAGCTGTTGATCGCCCACATGCCAAACACGACGCAGACAGGGCCTCGTAGCATTGCACTCCGTCGCGTCAGGGAATCCAGACTCAAGGCTCCGCAAGCGCAGAAAGGAACCAGGGCCGACAGCCCGTAGAAGGCCTTCACCGTGCAATAATTGGGAGCGGTCAGGGTCATGTAGACCGTCGCCCACAGGACCAGGCAACCGAACCCAAGCAGCAAAAACCATTCAGCCGATGGTTGCCGGATGAACCTGGATAGAGCGAGAATCCCGCCTGCGAGCACCGCCAGCGCGGGCAACAGGGCAAGCCAATAGCCAATGGCCATGAGGTCGTAATTCCAGGGCGGGCGCGACAGGAAATTCATCGCACTGCCCAGCAGGCCATCGCCCCAAAGCGTGGCGTAAATGCCGTCGCCAAAGCTCCGTGATGGGCCGGCCCACGGATGAGACAGGACGTCGCCAAACCGCTCGTAGAAAGCGCTCGTTCGATAGCCGTCATCCTGCCACCAGTGGAATCCGAGCCCTGGATCCCAATTGCCGATCAGCGGGTTCCCGTAATGGATCCACAGGCGCGCGTAATGCCAGCCGCCCACCAGCGTGCAAAGTGCCAGGATCAGACCCATGTGCCCGGCCCATTGGGCAGGTGATGTTGTGCGTTTTTGCAGCCACTTCCATAACAAGGAGCCAAAAACCAGTGGCACAACAAGAAGGGCGGTGGATTTGGCCAGGAGAGCCACCCCGAGGCAGAGGCCAAGCCCGCCGCATGATTTCCACGTCAGTCGTTCCCGCTTCAGGGCGCGCAGGGTCAGCCAGACGCACGCGCTGATGAGCATCGCGGCGAACGCTTCGTTGGTGACGTATTGGGAAAGATAGAGCATCGGCGGCAGACAAGCCGCCAACGTGATCCCCCACGCGATCTTCAATTGCTCGCCGGGAAACAGGAGACGCAGCGTCGCATGGACGATTGCGAGGTGAGTGATGCCGATTGCCAGCCCCATGAAACGCAACGCTGCAATTCCACTCGCAGCCGACACTGACAGATGGAGCAGCTTCAACCACATCGCTGACAGCAGATAATAGAGCGGGGGCTGAAACATCTCCATCCCCTGGCTGGCCAGGGGGAAGGAGTTATGTTCCTGGACGTAACGGACGTAATCCAAGTGGTCCTGCGCGTCGAAGCCCGAGAGACTCGGCAGCATGGGAAGATTATTCGCGAACAAGACCAGCCATGACCCGGCCAGCACAGAGACGAGGATGAATTCGCGATGCCAGGCCGTCTTTTTCTCCTTTGCTGCCGGGAGGAGGAGATTTGAACTCGTGGACGGGGAGAGGCTGATCTTGCGCAGCAACCAGCAACCCACAGCCGACAGAAGTGCGAATCCCAAAAGCGTCGGCCAGCGCATGCCCAACGCCGTCCACGAAAGTGGCAACCCACAATTGGAACTGACAGCGGTCATCGGTTTGGGTGCGGAAGCTGGAACCGCGTCGCGCCAGGCCGCGCCGGCATAAGAAGCACGCCACTGTTTTCCCGAGTTCACCTGCAGCAACCCGGCACTGAGGGAGAGCCACAGCGCGGGCGGCCCATTGGAGTTAAAGACGGTGACCTCGATCCGGTTGGTCCCCGGTCGCAATTGCCCGGCCACGTCGAATACGTCGGGCTGTTTCCAGCTTGCACCGGTCCGCAGGGGACTTTTGGGAGATGCGCCGTTGACCGTGAGCGTGTAGCGGTGAAATCCGGCGACACGCAGCAATGCCTTGTGGGGAACGACGCCGAGCACAAAGGAATTCTCAAATGCCGTGGGCAGTTCCAAAATCGGATGAGCGCCGACCTCTGGGACAACTGGATAGATGATCCACTCAGCCGGAGCCATCCCCGGAAGAAAGTTGATGGCGGCGCGCGTGCTGGTCCACCATAGGCCGGCCACGGCGCCCAAGGCTCCGGCGACGACCAGGCACAGCGCCAGGCGGACAAGCTTGCGATCTGCGTTATCTGGCTTCACGGAGGAGTGTCAGCGCAGCCAGTCAAATTGTTGAGGCGATCCACCATGGTTCTCTTTCACACGGTGCACACGGAGAACGCAGAGTAACCCGACGGGAAGGCTGATTCGTGTATATCCGGGGAATCCATGGGGCCAGTCATGCATATTCCTGCAATCGATGAAAGCGTCAGGATCCCTTGGGCTCCCCTGGAACCTCCCGGTACGGCTGGCCGGTCTTGAACAGTTCAATCAACTTCCGGGATACCGCAGCGCCACGTGAATCGCCCGCAGCCGAGGCCGCAGCGTGCGCCCGCTCGGCGGTTTGGACGGCCTCTGAATACCGGGCGGTCTCGGCGTAGCCGGCGGCCAGGATGACCAGGTGGACTGTCTGGTGATAAGCAGTCACGGCGCAGGCTTGCTCGGCAAGCCTGACAGCGACCGCCCCGTTCCGCACGGCAGGACTGGGATCGGTGGCCAGCTTCCACGCGAGATCAGCCATCGTGTCCGCGGATTGGGGATTCAACAGGCAGGCGTAGCGAAGTTGCTTTGAAGCCTCGGCCTCTTGATCCTTGAACAGCAAGGCTGAACCCAGCGACACCCGCAGTTCCGGGCTGAATGGAGCCGCTGCGAGTGCCTGTCGGGTGAGAATGATGGTTTCATCCGGGTTCCCCTGCGCAATCAGAAGCGCGGCGAGGCTTTTCCAAGACGGATCATAGCCGGGAGCCAAGGCCATGATTTGGCGGATCTCATCGATCGCACGGTCCGGTTGGTTCTGGTGCACGAGGGCAAGAGCCAGCACATGATGGCCCCTGCAGTCATCCGGATGTTCGCGCACCATCATCTCGGCGAGCCTGGCTCCTTCTTCAACGCGACCGGTGGTCGTCAAAAAGAACGCCAGCGAGAATTGCAGGTCAGCGTTGCCGGGCTCGGGCCCCAGCCTCCGCTTTAGGAGATCAGTAGCATCGAGGTATTGTCCCTTCCGAACGAGTGCGCAGGCTTGCTCGACGACGGAGGGAACCGACGATCGCGAGATCCAGAAGCTGGCGTAGCTGTTGATTGCCCACAGGCCGAGCCCAACGCAGACGATGCTTCGCAGAATCGGGCTCCGCCGCGCCAGGAGATCCGAACCGATGGCCGCGAAAGCGCAGAAAGGAATCAGAGCCGACAGCCCGTAGATGGCTTTGATCTGGGCGGGGACGACCAGCGACATATGACAGAGCGCCCAAAGGATCAGGGAGCTTAATCCCAGCAGCAAGAGCCATTCGGCGGAGGGTTGCCGGATGAATTTCACCAAGGCGAGAATCCCGCCTGCCAGCACCGCCAGCGTGGGCAGGATGGCCAGCAGATAGCCGATGGCCATGAGATCATAGTTCCAGGGAGGGCGCGAAAAACAGTCCACCGCGCCGCCCAGCAGGCCATCACCCCAGAGCGTGGCATAGAAAGCGTCCCAATAACCTTGAAATGTGCTGGTCCACGGGTTGAGCAGCACGTTGCCAAAACGCAGGTAAAAGGCGCATGTTCGATAGCCGTCATCCTGCCACCAGGAGAATCCGAGGCCGGGGTTCATATTGCTGATCAGCGGGTTTCCGTAATGGATCCACAACCGTGCGCAGTGCCATCCACCCACCAGGATGCAAAGGGATGCGATCAATCCCACGCGCGCTGCCCATTGCGCAGGTGCGGTTGTGCGTTTCTCCAGCCACTTCCACAACAAGGCGCCGAAGACCGGCGGCAACACCAGCAGGGCGGTCGATTTGGCCAGGAGAGCCGCCCCGAGGCAGAAACCGAGTCCGGCACAGGATCTCCACGTCAGCTGCTCCTGCCTCAACGCGCGCAGGGTCAAACAGACGCAGGCACTGACCAACATCGCGGCGAAGGCCTCGTTGGTGGTGTATTGGGAAAGATAAAGCATCGCCGGCAGACAGGCCGCCAACATGACTCCCCATACGGCTTTTGATCGCTCAGCGGGAAACAGCAACCGCAGCGATGCCTGGATAATGACAAGGTGAGTGACGCCGATTGCCAGCCCCAGGAAGCGCAGCGCTGTAAGACCGGAGGCATCTGACGCCGACAGATGGAGCAGATTGAGCCAAGCTGCCGACAGCAGGTAATAGAGCGGAGGCTGATACATCTCCCATCCCTGACTGGCCATGGGCAATGAGTTGTGCTCCTGGATGTACCGGATGTAATCCACATGGCCCTGTGCGTCGAAGCCCGCCAGGTGCGGCCATGGAGCAGTGTTGTGGACGAACAGGACCAGCCAGAATCCAGCCAGCACTACAACGGGGAGAGTCTCGCGATATCTGTCTCTCCATCCCGTTTTGACGATCGAGGGGGAGAAATCTGAATTCGGGCGCGGAGGAAAACTGATTCTGCGCAGCAACCAGCAACCCATGGCTGACAACAGCGCGAACGCCAGAAGCGTCGGCCAGCGTGTGCCGAAGGCCGCCCGAGGCTGTGGCAGCCGGTAGCTGGAACTGCCAGCGGTCATTGGTCTGGATGCGGAAGCCGGAACCGCCGCGCACCGCGTTGCCCCTGCATAGGAAGCGCGCCACTTCTCTCCCGAATTCACCTGCAGCGAGCCGGCGTCGAGGGAGAGCCACAGCGCCGGCGGGCCATCGGAACTAAAGACCGTTGCCTCGATCCGGTTGGTCCCGGGGCGCAGTTGTCCGGTTACTTCAAACACGTCGGGCTGCTTCCAGCTTTTCCCGGACTGCAGCGGTTTCTCGGGGGATGCTCCATTGACCGCGAGCGTGTAGCGGTGGGATCCTGCGATTCGCAGCAAAGCCTTGGGCGGGACGGCGCCGAGCACGAACGAACTTTCAAATGTCGTGGGAAGCTCCAAATCAGGATGAATGTCCGCATACGGGATGGTTGGATAGACAATCCATCTGGCCGGAGCCATGCTCGGCAGAAAATTGATTCCGGCGCGGCTGCTGGTCCACCACAGCGCGGTCAGGGCGGCAAAGGCTCCGACGATGACCAGGCACAGCGCCGGGCGGCCACGCTGATTATGTTTTCTGTCTGCCTTCACAGAGGAACCCACGCGATGAATGGAGGATCCCGATCTGAGCGGGTATGCCTTTTCGATGCAACTCCCGCGTCAAGTTTCCATGGTCTGCGTCGTAGCGCCGATACCTGCCACAACACAAGTAATGTCTTGCGACCGCGGCGCTTTCATCGGGGAATGAATTTCCCATCCGGATGAACGGCAAACGCCTCTTGGAATGCCTCGCGGCAGCCGCTTTGGCCGGCCTGCTTCTCACCCTGCCTTTCCTGGTGGAGAAGCGCCCCACAGCCGGCGGGCGCGGCCTCACCGGCGGATGGCTTGTCCTCGCGGTGACGGGAATGGCGCTGATGCTCTATTGCGTCGGATTCCTCCCGGAGCCGTTCCGCAAGAACAGCCGCGCCGCGCTGGCTGCCGCCGCCGCCCACCTGTCACGCCGCCCGGTGGCCACCCTCGCCCTGGTTGCCGCTCTTGCCGTGTGTGCCTCCACCTACCCGGTCGTCTTCCTGGGCAGCAGCTTCGTCTCGCCGGGTTACGGGGGGGTGAACCTGCTCTACGACGGATTTCCCACGCTGCCGGGCGCAACGGATGTCTCTCTCCAACGCGGCGCCGGAGCCGACACCAGCGTGATCCTCTGGCAGGACATACCGTATGCGAAGATTGCATCCGTCTCGCTGCGCACCGGCGTTCTGCCGCTTTGGAACCGATTCAACTCAGCCGGCGTTCCGCTGCTTGGCCAGGGCCAGTCGATGGTCGGATCCCCGCTGCACCTCCCAGTCATTGTGGCCGGGGGGGGCGCCATGGTTTGGGATGCGGTTTTCTTGGGCGCCAAATTCTTGCTGGCCCTGGGCTTCGGCTTGGTGGTCTGGGAACTCACACGCCACCTTCCCTCCGCCGCGCTCACGGCCTTCGCCTCTGCCTTCATCGGTTTTTTCGTCTACCGGGTCAATCACCCGGCAATCTTCAGCCTCTGCGTGGCGCCCTGGATGCTCTATGGATGGACGCGCATCGCCGGGTCCCGCTCGCTGCGCTCAATTCTGGCGTGGACCGGCCTGCTCCTGCTGGCTTCTTGGGCGGAGCTGACAAGCGGGACGGTAAAGGAGACCTTGGCGCTGCTCCTGTGCACCAACCTGGCCGGGGTGCTTCTGCTGGCCTGCTCGCCGCGCCCGCGAACCTTCCGCCTCCAGGCATTTGGCGTCGCACTGGCGGCCGGCGTAGCGTTTGCCCTGCTGGCCGCTCCGCTTTGGATGACCTTCTGGGAGACGCTCAGGCAGTCCTACAACAGCTACGACAACGTCGCTGTGCACCAAGCCCCGCCGGCCCTGCTGATCGGTTTCTTCGACGAGCTGTTCTACCGCCCGCTGAGTCCCATGCACACGGTGTTCTGCCCGGCGGTGAACTTCCTGTTTTTGATGGGCGGGCTCTGTTTCGTGGCGACTCCCGGCCACCGGACCCACAACCGGCCTTTGCTTGCGCTGGCCGTCGCCGCGCTCGTGCCGTTCGTGCTCGCCTTTGGCCTGGTTCCGGCGTGCTGGATCCGTGCCGTGCCGCTGCTCCGCAACATCGGGCACATCAACAACACGTTTTCTTGTGTTCTGATCCTGTTGTTCATTCCTGTCGCCGGCGCGGGTTTTCACGCCGCCTGGCTGCGCCTCGGAAAGGCGGGGGGCCGGGGTGATGCCGCCCGCGTGCTCTCGCTGCTGGGCGTCCTCCTGTGCCTGTTTCTTGCCGGCATGCTCTGGCCGAAACTGCTGTTATCCCTTCCCCCCGGAACCGGGCTTTTCGTCGACAGCTTTGTCTTCGGCAGTCTCGTGGCGCTCGGGCTGGCCGCAGTAGTGCTTCTGGGGACCTTCTTACAGATCCTCCGCACGGGCCACACCACGGTCGTCACGGGATTCCTTTGCGCAGCCTGTGTGACGGCGATGCTCTGGCGCCAGGGAATGCATTCTGGATTCGAGGGAAACGCCTATGTGCTTTGCGGGGCGCCGCGTGCCGACCTCTTCGCGCCATCGCCAGCAGTCGGCGCCGTGCAGGCCGACCGGGCATCGCCGTTCCGGGTCGCGGGCTTTGTGGCCAACATGGTGGCGGGCTGGACAGGGGTGTACGGTCTGGAGGGAATCAGCGGACCCGACGCGCTCATGAACCGCCATTACCGGGAACTGCTCGATGCCTGCGGCGTCGAGCGCCTGTGGGATTGGAGCCGGGTGGTGCGCGTCGAGACCCTCTGCGCCCTGAGGCCGGTCTTCGACTTTCTCAACGTCCGGTATTATTTCGCCTCTGCCAGCGACCGTGTCCCGTCGGAGGCTGGGCTCGCCCCGGTGATACAGGCTGACCTGCGCGTTCTCCGGAGTGACACCGCCTGGCCGCGGGCCTTCTTTACCAATCGGGTTCTCCATTACGCTTCGGCGCCGGAGCTTGCCGCACTCATCCGCGGCAACACCGGCCACCCCTTTGCGGCCGTTCAGGATGGAGACCCCGGAGCCCTCCCTGCCAGCCCGGAGGCCGGTGCCGGCCCGGTTGTGATCCCGGCCGAAGACTACCAACTCGACCCGAACTCGACCTCCTTCAGTATCCGCACCACTGGTCCCGGAATGATCGTCCTGCAGGAGTGTTGGATGAGGGACGGCTTCCAGGCGACACTGGACAATGGCCACGCGGTGTGCATGAGGGTCAACCACGCATTCAAGGGCATTTGTGTGGAATCGCCGGGACTTCACCGTGTGAGATTCTCCTACCGGCCGCGGCAATTCACCCTCGCCCTATGGCTGCACGGCGCCGGGCTGTTTCTCGTGGCCGCGGGTTTGGTGTGGCGCTGGCGTCTGCCGGCGGAATAGGCGCCGCCTTGCTGGTGCGTTTGACCTTGCGCGGAAAGGAATCTCCCATAGCTGTGAAAGGATCTTCCTATCGCATGATTGATCACCGCCGTGACGGCACCAACCCCTGACCCGCACAACGGGCGACCGGCTTGAAGATCGGATTCTTAGGCGGAAGTTTCGACCCGGTGCATTTCGGACACCTGCTGGCGGCGCAGGACGCATGCGAACAGTGCAAGCTTGACCGACTGGTGTTTGTTCCGGCGGCGCAAGCACCGCTCAAGGCGCAGGAAATGCAGTCGAGTCCCGTGGATCGCCTCACGATGCTCCGCGCGGCCATCGAATGGGACAGGCGGTTTGAGATATCCGAGGTGGAATTGCAGCGCGGGGGCGTGAGTTTCACGATCGACTCGGTCCGGCATTTCCGGACGCTTTTTCCCGATGATCAGCTGTTCTGGATCATCGGCGGCGACCAATTGCCCAGGATGAACCTGTGGAAAGACGTCGCCGAACTGGCCCGGTTGATTGAGTTCATCCTTCTCGATCGGCCCGGTCACCCGGCCAGGCAGGCGCCGGATATTCCCGGTCTCCGGCTTCTTCGTTGCGATGGCCATCTGATCGAGATCAGTTCCAGCGAACTCCGCCACCGGGTCCGGCGTGGCCTGTCGCTTCACTACTTCTGTCCCCAAGGGGTTGTTTCCCACATCGAGGCCCACAATCTGTACCGCCAATCCGCATGAAAAGAAACCCTTCAGCGTCCCGGAAATCAGCAGACAGGTCGTTGACCTTGTTACGGTTGATTGTACGAACGCTCGATGACAAGAAGGCGGAAGATCTGCGGGTGCTGGATGTCCGGGCTCAGTCGTCAATCACCGACTATCTGGTGCTTGCCACCGGGACGTCCGAGCCGCATTTGCGGGCGCTACGCGTGGAGATGGAGAAGACACTTGATGGGGCCGGAGCGGCCATCGTGGGAATTGAGAGCATTCGGGGTAGCGGCTGGACAGTCTTCGACGCCTTCGAGATCATGGTGCATGTTTTCACAGCGGAGAACCGGGCCAAGTACCGGCTTGAGCTGCTTTGGAAGGATGCGGCCGAAATCCCGGCGTCGGAGTTGCTGACGAAGCAGCCAGCGCCCCGCCGCAGACGCTCCGCGGCGAAGCCGAGGGAACACAGGGGCTAGCGCGACGTCATTGGAGATAGGGTGAAACCCCCAGAATTGCCTGAGATGCACTAGCTTGCGAACCGCCGTCGGGCGGTATTTTAACACTTTCTTCAAAGTACCGGCGAATTTCAATCTTGCCCGGCGGCCGGGTGCGCCCTTCTAATCGAAGCTTGTGTTGGGTCTTGAAATGTTCGTATCATCAAATTCATATACCAAAATCCTATGAAAATTGTTCGATCTAACAAGGGCTTCACCCTTGTCGAAATCATGATTGTCGTGGTCATCATCGGCCTGTTGGCGGCGATGGCCATTCCGGCGTTCCAAAAGGTCCGCCAAAGTTCCATTGAGAAGACGTTGACCAACGATGCGAAACAACTCGCTTCAGCGGCCAATCAATACTTTATGGAATTCGGTGTCTCCACGATCGCTTTGGGCGTCGATACCCAAACCGGGATAGTTGGAGGTGTCGAGATGTCCAAATATGTGCACCAGATCAGCAAGGGCAATATGATTGGCCCGGATCCGTTGATTGCGGGTTCTACGTTCTCGGGTTCGAATGCAGCCCTTCCGTCTCCAAGCACGGTGGGTTTCAGTGCTGAAGGTCAAAAACTATAGTCGACCCTGAGCAGTCCAATACCGTAGTACTGCTGAAATTGCTGGGCCGCACATGCACGTGCGGCCCTTTTCTTTGGTTTCGACGACGCTGACTATGCGGACATCATCTCGGCGTCCTGGCATTCGTCGGCTGTCGGGCTGTATGGCAAACAGCTGACGGCCTCGACGGCTTGGAAGTCCGTCCGACCAAGCACAATCGGCGGGGGGCGCCCGCTATCGGGTCAGTCCTTGGTTCGCTGAGGCTCGATTCTTATCGCCGGGGTGAGCGGGTTCCACCGACGTATCTGAGGGCAGTCCTTCTTTTCCGGCGGCCTTTTCTTGCAGAAGACGTTTGAGATTCGCCATATTCGCATCGGCTCGCCTGGCGATATAATTCCACTCCTCCACAGACGGATGAGCGGCTTGTGCCTTGGCGAGCCAACGAGTTGCCTCATCCATCTTGCCAAGCATGTAGTTCGATATGGCCAGGCTCCAGGCGGGGGAAGGACTGGTGTCGCCCCAGTCAATCGCTTTTTGTGCACTTGCTATGGCAGACTCATACTTCTCCATGCTACGGAAGGCGGAAGCTTGGATGGCGGAGAGTCTCCCCTTGTTCGCAGGATTAGTAGCGACCGCGATCTTCGAATCGGTGTAGGCGATGGCCTCTTGGTAGCGTTCCGCCCGCACATAGGCTACGGCCAGATCGATCGTGGTGGTTACGCAGTCCCCAGTGACGGCCAACGAATGACCGAAAAGCGCCACGCCATCCTTCCAATAAGAGACCTGGATCCGGGTCGCGAGAATCATGGAGATCCCGAGAATGACCAGTGTCATTCCGGTCATGGACTGTCGCACGGAAAACCTTGTCGACCGGAGCGCCTCGAACAGGACTGGATACACAAATGCCAACCCGAGCATCGGAATATACAAATACCGGTCGGCATGCGACTGTGATCCGACCTGCACCAAGCCGATGACCGGAATCAGGGTTCCCAAGAACCAGCACCATCCGATGAAGAGCTGTGGCTTCTTGCGGATCAGGACGAGTGCCGCGATGGAGATGGCGGATAGAATCACGGCGGACGGAATCGCCGACCGGAGGGTCAATTCTTTTTCAAAGAGCGGGTAAAAGATCGCCAACCGGTTCGGATGGAAGAACATCTCGATGTAGCGTTCATAGGACAACAGCGCGTTGGTGACCCTTTGGCCAATCGTATAGCCGATGTTCATTATTGCGACCGATTGGGCTGATATCGTCACCGCGGAAAAATACACCGACAACGCGAGCATCGGAAGGACCGGCGGCACGACTCTTCTCAAAAACGGACGCAACGCCAAAGATGTACCGCGGCGATCCGGATGATAGACGAGATAGAGCGCATGGATCAGGACCAGGGTGCAGGGTAGTGTGACGCTCATCGCCTTGCACATCAGGCCCAGAAGATGGGCAATGACAACAACACCATAAGCCCTGAATGACCGCTTCTCGATAAAATCGAGATAGGCGATGATTGCGGAGAACCAGAAGACGGCATTCAGGATGCTTTTTCGTTCCGATGCCCATGCGACATTCTCGACGTTTGCCGGGTGCACGGCAAAGAACAGGGCGACAACAAACCCAAAGAGCCGGCTCCCCGTGGTCCTGCGGAAAGCCACGTAGCAGAGACAGGACGCCAGGGCGTGCCAGGCCACGTTTTCAAGCAAATACCCGCCCGCGTGAGGACCGAACAGCTCCCGATCGACCAAATGGGAAATCCATGTGAGCGGGTGCCAATTGGCCGCGGAAATATTGGTGAACGCCCAGCAAATGCCGTCCCAGCTCAGCCCCCTTATCAAATATGTATTCTGATATGCATAGAGGCCGTCATCGTAATTGACAAAACTGTGACCGGCGACCTGACGGTAGGGAATGAAGATCGCCAGGAGCAGCCCGAGGCAGATCAAGATATCGAGCTGGTAACCCGAGCTGAAGAGCGGCTTGCGCGGGGCGATGATCATCTCAGGCAAAATATGGAGTACCTCTGGTTATGCGGGCGAGGCGGAAAACGAGGGCGACGCGCAGGCAACCGAGGCCATAGATGCTGCTGCGTTTGAAGTCGATCGACGAGGCCTCGGCAAAATACTTCGTGGGACAGCTCACTTCGCCGATGGTGCAGCCCCGCCAGATGATCTGGGCGAGGAATTGGTTGTCGAACAGGAAGTCGTTGGAAAGGCGGTCGAGTCGCATCGATATGAGCAGGTCACGCGAATAGGCTCGGTAGCCGGTGTGATATTCCGAGAGCTTCGCACCCATGAGGGCATTCTGGGCGGCGGTGAGAAAACGATTGGCCAGGTACTTCCACCACGGCATGCCGCCCTTCAGCGCATAGCCGCCCAAGATACGCGAACCAAGGACGCACGGATGCAGCCCGCTCGCGATCATGCTGACCATCGCGGGAATGAGCCTGGGCGTGTACTGATAGTCGGGATGGACCATGACGATGATGTCGGCGCCCTTCTCCAAGGCGAGGCGGTAGCAGGTTTTTTGGTTGCCGCCATAGCCCATGTTGTGTTCGTGCACATGCACCGTCACCCCCGGAAGGGTGCGGGCGACCGCCACGGTCTCATCGCGGCTGCCGTCATCGACCAGGATGACTTCATCGACGATTCCCTGATCCACGACCTCGTCGTAGGTGGCCTTGAGCGTCCGCGCCGCATTGTAGGCGGGCATTACGACCACGACTTTTTGGCTGCGGTACATGACAAAGGTCAACCGTAGCTATGCAGATTGCTGGAGCGAGCTTCCGCCTTCGCTAGAAGCTACGGCGGACAGGTGCTCGCGACCTGTCCTCCGTAGGCCTGGCGAAGGAGGATGTAGCGGGGGAATCGCCTGCAAGCAGGCTCCTACAGCGATTGCCTGACAGCATCGTTGTCCACGAGTAAGGGCTGGATTCATTGCACAGAATACGGCTTAGGTGGCGGTGGGGCGTTGAAACGTCAACTCGATGGTCGCGCCGGCCCGAGCGACCGCTGAGGCGAAGTCGAGGAAGATCGCCGGGACGAAGACGAGACCGCCGAAAGCGGCATGTATGGAAACACTGCCAATCCCGCGGGCCGGCAGGTAGGAGCGGTTGCCTTTGAGCCGCTCGTAAAGGAAATTCCGGCGGCGATCGCAGCGATTGAGCAGGCTTTGAATCCAGCCGAAGGTGTTTTGCTCCAGGCAAAGATGATCTTCGCGTACGAGTCTGAAGCCCTTGGATTCAAGGTGAGCGACAACCATACGGGGAGGAACAAGGGACAAATGCCGTGGCGGGTCGAGGTGAAACCAGTCGCCTCTGTAAGCGCGGGCCTGCCAGCTGGTGATGTTGGGAAAAGCGAGAAACAGCCGGCCACCGGGTCGCATCAAGTTCGCAAGATGGTCCAGCGTTGCGCGAGGTGCCGGTAAATGCTCGAAAACGTGGACAAGTGTGACAAGATCGAAGAAAGCGTCGGGAAGTCCGGCAGCCTCCAATGTCCCGATGTGGAGCTGCATTCCAGGAATGCGGCCTGCCCGTTCGGCGGCGCGTCCGGGAAGCTCGATGCCATGGAGCTCATAGCGACCTGCCTGTTGGAAGTTGCGCAGCAGCCGGCCGTCACCGCAGCCGACGTCAAGGATTCTGGCGCCGGCCTTCAGGCCACGCGTGAGATGCCGGGCGCGGGATTTTGAGAAGCAGTTGCGAAATCGTTCGACGATAGGGTTGAACTTGGTCTCGCCCGCACCGTAATAGTCGCTGGCATAGGCGCGAATCAGCTCGGCTTCTCCGGGAGCAGGCCAGAGAAACGCGGTGCCGCAGGCCTCGCACATACAGACGTGATAGCTCGTGCCGGCTTCGTCGCGGGTCCTGCACCATGACGTGGCAACCATCTCAGCACAGAACGGGCAACGCGCATCAGACGAGTTGGCATGAGAACCGATGCGCGGGGAACGTGACTCCGGAACGGACTCAGTTGACATGACCCATCGAGTTAAGCTGGTTGGGGTGCAGAACGATAACAAAAAGATCCGTGAATCTTGACGGGCGCGGGGCTGCCATCTCAGCCAGCTTCAGACGACCAGGACCCTCTGCCCACGGTATCCGTGACGTGATCATTGGGCGATGCCCTGGAAAACTCGTGACGGAAGCCGGCTCACGGCAGCCAACGCAGGGTCCCGCACCTGGACGATCAATTGTCGGCGGAGCGGAGGCCACCAGCACCGAAACTCGGTTGGCGGCAAGTCCGTCATGCGCAATTCCGGGTGTTGAGCCAGTGCGACCACATAGTCAGGATGAACCGCCGGCGTATGGATCCAGCATGGGTAGATGGTTGCAAAGCCAGGAGATTTTGGCGCCGGAATATAGATACCTTCCGGCTTCCTGATACGCGGATCGTTATAATGGCCGGCAACCGTGATTTGCGTCCAGCCATCGTACTCGAAACCGGCCATGATGCTGGTGCGCGGAATGCCCCGGTGTTCCAGATCGTCTGTCACGACCAGTCGGGCGCGTAATTGAGCGAAGTAATCGTGTGTTTGCGCCACGCCATAGAAGCAGAACAGCGAGAGTGCGAACCAGGCCACCAGCGGAAGCCGGGTGCGGCCCGTCCACAGGTGGAACACGCGTAGAAAGCACATGGTGGCCAACGGAAGGACAGGGAGCAGATAACGGTCGATGAGCCCCGATGAATCAGGCATCAGAGCGTGCAACAACAGCATGGGAACATAGGCGGCTGCAAAAACAGCGAGCAGAGACACAACGACGGGCCGATGGACGCGTGGTTCCCTGGCCGCATTTGTGTCCTGACGGGGCCAGATTTGGTTGGCGAGGCACAGCGCAAGGGTGCCGCAAACAAGCACCGTGACTAGAATCCTGAAAGACAGACAGGCAAACATCGGCAATGATTGGGGGAGATAATCGGGCGGAGCCGGGGTTGTGGCATACAAAAACGGATAAGTGGTGAACGCTAGACCGATCCAATAGGGAAACCAGACGGGTTCGGGCTCCTGCCATGGCTGGTGAAGAGGGGAGGCAATCGCCGCATCATGCCAGTGTGGATGCAGGAAGTGCCATTCCTGATTGAAGCCTTGCCATTCGAGGAGCCAGAAGAACAGGGCCAGGATGACTGCGCTGCTGAAGCGCAGCCATGGTGTTCGAAGGCCTGCAAGCCTCTTTCGATACAGCAATGGCAGGGTGAGGAGCAGGGGAAGGATCAGGAGTCCCAATGTCTGCACCAGGCGGACCAAAAGAAGGCAGAGGAATGTCAGGGTGTTCCTGCGGGAAAACAGCAAACTGAACGGCATTTCTTCGTGGATCGAATAGGGCTGGTCTTGGAACCACGCCATGCAATGCAGCATCCCGGCGAACGCAGCCATGCCTGAAATCGCGAGCGGGGCGGCTGCCAGGGGCATCTGGTGCAATGACCAGCTGCGCAGCAGAAGGAATCCGGAGCCGAGCAGAGGGACAAACCAGACGACTTGCCGCACGGTGCCGCCGAGCAGACCTGCTGACAGGCCGAGCAGGAGCCAGCCCCACAGGCGAAGCTGCCAGGATGGGCCAATGCCTGTCGCGTTCACTGTGCCCGTGTCCAGCATGTCAGCGACGCGCACATAACCATAGACGGACAAGAGGAGCAGGAACAGGGCGGGAATGTCCGTCATGAACGATGCGGCGTTCGGTATGAAGATGGGTGACAGTGCAACGGTCAGGGTGCCGAAAAGGGCGAGGCTGGGCGGCAGGCTGGCGCGACGATGAAGCATGTAGAGGAGGGCCGCGCATCCGGCAGCTAGTGGCGCGACGGATAGGCGGACAACAAAGAACGAAAAGCCGAACAGCTTGATGAACAGCGCACCCCAATATGCCTGCGCTCCGAGCATTGCTGCGGCCCAGCCATTGTAGAGCAGATGGCCTGTCCTTGTCAGGTCGAGGGCTGTCTTCGTATACGACCAGTCGTCGTTCCCTCCGCACTCGGCAATAGGAACCGTAAGTGCAATGGTTGCGAGAACGATGCCTGCGGAGAGCCATGCATTTCGCCGGTCGGGGCTTTCCTGAAGCGAAGTCACCATGGTTCAGTCTGCGGGGGCTTGATCGGCAGCACTGGCAAACGCAGCCCGTGTTTCATCGTGGGTGGCAAGGCAGATTCGCGACGATCGATCTCAGGTTCGCGGCATAACTGGCGGGTGGATGGAGTCCAACTACTGCCGAGGGCCGTGTATTGGCTGGGTTCAGAGGGCAAGCCTCAATGGGTTGTGATCGCCAGACGATCGTTGCGCACGTAGATTCGGCTGCCCTGCACGTCAGCTACTTGCGTGTATTCGGCGCGGATGTAGGCCGCCAGCTGTGGGAATATGGCGTCATGGGCGAGCCGCCGGTCCTGAAAATAGAAATTGCCCGGCCCGACCGCGTCCACAAACACAGGCGGAGCCGAACGCTGAAGGTTGGCCAGGTAACGGCGGCAGAAATATTCGCGGTTGGGACCTTCCAAGATCTCCGCCAGTGTGCACGCACTGGAAACGGCCTGGCGCAGACCGGTTTCGACGTAGTAATTGTTCATCCAGCCCCACGTTCCGAGGGCTTCGCCGGATCGAGCGTATTTCATCAGTTCTTTCGCAACCGGTCCTTGCCGACTGGCATGATAAAGCGCAAGCCGACCTACATAGGGATGCGGGCAGCCCGCACGCGCAAAAAGGAGACAGCCGGTGGTGCACAGAAGGGTTGCGCACAATACACCACAACGGAGCGTGGCCCGTTGGCTCTCCAACGCTTCCATTACAAGACCGGTGGTTGAGCCGAGGACCAGCGTCCATGGCACGACGAGCAACTGCCAATAATGCAGAAATGGACGTCGCGGCACCAGAATACAAAACAAGCCGACCAGGCAAAGCATCACAGCGGCAGCGGCGACAATCCGGGCTGGCCGGATGGTGGAGCGCTGCATCGGCAGGATGAGCAGCAGCCACAGCCCGCCGCCTGCGAGCCAGGCTGGCAACAGGCTGTCGGGGCGCGCGGCGTAATAACAGTATTCGAGCAACACAATGCTGATCGTCACGTGGCTATCGTTGACGTATGCGATGTTCTGCAGAATGTACGAAGTCACTGCGGGCCGCCACTGTCCCGTCACTGTCAGCATAAGCGCGCAGACCAGCAAGGGCGCGCCTATTCCTGCGCACAAGGCGACGAGTCGATTGCGTCGGTCGCCGGGATGGTCGTTCTGCAGCCAGAGTTCGCCAGCGATCCAGCCCAGAGCCAGCAAACCAGCCAGCGGCAGCGCCTGCAACTTGGCGAATGGCGCAGCGCCCAACAAAAACCCGCCCACGGCGTTCCATCGCCATCCGGTGCCTGCAATGAATCGCCGCACGGCCAGAAAGAACGCCGCCGCCACGAGACTGACCGGCACCAGCTCTGTGGAAAAATGCAGCAGATCGTGGTGCAGGGTCAGCGATTCGAAGCAGAGCGTGCTGAAGCCGGCGACCCGTGCCACCTGCCGTCCAAACGCCAATGCAATTGTGTTATGCGCGAAAATCAGCGCTGCCGCGAGCAGGCAAAGCGCAGTGACCCGGGCGGAGAAATAGTCGTCAGCGCCAAGAATCCAACCCGCAGGCATCAACGCATAAGAATCGAGCGGGCCAGCCGTGCCCGTATCGACTGAACGCCAGAAAACCGGATCATGGTGCAAGGTGATTGCGCCGGTAATGAGCAGGCTTTCATCCTGATTGAACTCACGGGTCACAAACCACGTGGGCCAGCGTCCCACGATCAGTACCAGCAGAATCACCGGAGCCCATTTCCAGTCAGTGCCCTTGACGTCCTTCCAGTCCGGGCGCAGCAGCGGCCGCAGCATGATGAACAGCGCCCCGGCAATTGCGAAGCAGACCAACCACCAATAGCGATCGGGATTATCGTCAAACCATCTCAACATGGGAAAAATCGGCTCACGATGTTACGGCCAATGCGAAACGTGGTGCAGTTGCCCTCGTCTGCCTGGCTGTCGGTGCCGGCCTTGGCAAAGATGAGGAGGCCGGCAGCCGTGCCCGGCGCGGACATTCGCGCCTGCGGGCCGCAGACGGGTTGAACAGGCGTTCGATCCGATCAGGCGAAGACATTGTATTTCACGATGACGTAGAACGCACGGACGCCGTCGCGCCAGCCGATCTTCTTCCCCTCCTGGTAGGTTCGCCCGGAGTAGCTGATGCCCACCTCGTAGACCGGCACACGCAGTTTCGCGACCTTGGCGGTGATCTCCGGCTCACAACCGAAGCGGTTCTCCTCGATCGCGATCTTCTGCAGCACATCGCGACGGAAAACCTTGTAGCAGGTCTCCATATCCGTGAGGTTGAGGTTGGTCAGCATGTTTGAGCAGAGGGTGAGAAACTGGTTGCCGATCATGTGCCAGAAATAGACCACCCGGTGGGCGTCCCCGCCCCTGAAGCGGGAGCCGAACACCACGGCTGCGCGGCCGTCGACGATCGGTGTGATGAGCCGCGGATATTCCTGCGGGTCGTATTCAAGATCAGCATCCTGTACCAGCACGATGTCGCCAGTGGCCGCTGCAAAGCCGCTGCGGAGCGCGGCGCCCTTGCCGTGATTCGCCTCATGATAGATGATCTTGTCGACCAGCGGCGCGACCTCAGTGCGCAACAGGTCCCGCGTGCCGTCGCACGAGAAGTCATCGACGATGATGATCTCCTTGTCCGGCACCGGAGAGGCCCGCACGCGGTCAACAATCTGCCGGATTGTGTCGGCCTCGTTATAACAGGGGATGACGATGGAGAGCTTCATACACAGGAGCGAAGCGCGCGAACCGAGAACTCGAACAGGACGATCTCGAGGCCAGCGACCGGCGCTGGCAAGCATCAACCTGAGCCGGACTCATTCAGTTGAATGTAGGGCCGCCGCTTGTCGGCGGGCCGTATTCCCAGTGAGATGCAGCCCGGCGGTGTTCAGGTTTGCTGCGGCCGACGGTGGCGATGGAGCGCGAACCAGACGCCGCCGGGAAGGCCCCAACACAGGTCGCTGGCGACATACAGAACGGAAAATGCGATCGCGGCTTCGCGCGGAGCCGCCCCGTGGACGTTGCTCAGACCGAGCCACTGAAAGTACCCGATCAAGAGCATTTCACGCAGGCCGTGTCCATTGACCGTCACAGGCAGGAGAACGGCAAACATCACTACGGGCATCATCAGCAGGATCTCGCCATAACTGATGCCGGTCCCAAGAGAACGGGCCAAACAAAAGACTCCAAAGAAATTCGCGAGATGGATGCTGAACGACAGGACGACCGCAAAACCCAGGGTTCGGCGGTCCTGGACCCCCACCAGGAGGGCGTTCCGGATGCGGACGAGCGCCTGCCTGGCGCGGGCAGCCCAGCCATTGCAGGGATCGCGCCGCATCAGCCACGCCGTGCCTGCAAGCAATACTGCCAGGATCAGCACTCCACCAGCCAACAGGCCTTTCGGCAGGGTGGCGGAAAAAGCGAGCGCCTGCCGCCACGGACCGGGCTCGACCGCCAGCGCTCCGAGCGCGATCATGAACAAGGCGAGCAGGGCGACAAGACGATCCAAAATCACGGTTGCAGCGGCCTCGCTGCGGGTGTTGGGCGCCAGAGCGCCGATGGCGACGATCTTGTAGACGTCCCCGCCGGTGGAGCCGGGCAGATACGAGTTGAAGAACTGCCCGCCCCAGATCAGGCGCAGGACGTCCGCGAAACTCACGACGACGCGTTGCGCCTGCAGGAAGAGACGCCACCGCACGGCGAGGAGCACGATGACAAGCGGCGCCGCCAGAGCCGCCGGCGCGATCCACCGCCAGTCCAGTCCAGAGAACTGGCGGCCGAGTGCCGGCCAGTCCAAACGCGCGGCCAGCCACGCCACCAGGATCAGGGAAACGCCCCACCGCAGAAACTGGCCGATGCGGGACACGGGCGGCCTCAGAAATTGATCCGCTCGCGTTCCACGACCAGGGGACGATTGTTGATCTTGGTGTAGATGGCGCCGATGTACTCCCCGAGGATGCCGATGAAGAGCAGTTGCACGGAACCGAGGAAGAAGAGGCCGACCACGACTGGCGCCTGTCCGATGGGAAATGCCCTCCAGAACAGGAGTTTGAGGATCAGATAGGCGCAGCCCGCAAGAAACGAGAGCAATGCGCAGGCAAAGCCGAAGAACGTCGCCAGCCGCAGAGGGACCTTTGTATGGTTGGTGAAACCCAGCATTGCCATGTCATACAGCGTGTAGAAATTGTTCTTCGTGAAGCCGCGTTTACGGCGCGGTTGGGTGAACGGGACGCGTGCGACCGGATAACCCAGCTCCGAGATCTGACCGCGGCCATAGGGATAGGGATCGTCGATTTTCCGGAGGTGTTCGATCACCTCCCGGTCATAGAGACCGTACCCAGTGAAATTCATCAAAAGATCAGTCTCGGCCAGCAGGGCGATCAGTCGGTAATAAGCACGCCGGGCGAGGAAAAACAGCGCGGATTCCTCGCTTTTGTTCTTTATTGCGGCAACCACCTTCCATCCTTGTTCCCACTTCGGAATGAACTGCTCGATCAGCTCGGGAGGGTCCTGCAGGTCGGAAGCCAAGTAGATCACCGCATCGCCCCGGGCCTGCAACATGGCATAATACGGCGAGCGGATGTGGCCGAAGTTGCGGACATTGAAGATCACTTTGATGCGTCGGTCGCGTTCCGCCAAGGTGCGCAGGACGTCGGGCGAGTGATCGGTGGAGCAGTTGTCGATGATGATGTATTCCCACTCGTAAGACGGGAATTTTGCGGCCACCGTGAACACGCGGTTCACCAGTTCTTCGAGGTTGGCCTCCTCGTTGTAGCATCCGCTGACAAGAGAGATCTTTTTCATGGGAAATCGGGTAGTTGAAAGGGCGTTTCCTGTGCATCTCCTGCCTGAGCGGGCGGGTATGCGCTAAGACATGGTCAGCTGGCAGAGAACACCTTTATCCGTATCATCGCAGACGGCGCAGGAGCGAGAAGGGAAGACAGGACTCGGGCTCACCAAATTCATGGCTAATGGGAACCGGAAAGTAACCGATCGACAGGCACCGCGTAACAGATGAGGTCCCAGCAGGCCTCACCGTGAGGCCGGAGGAAAAGTCGGTAGCGCTCAGAGAACACCTGCATCTGCCGCGGAATCCGCCAGAGATGATCGTACTGATGATAGACAGAGATGGCGAGAACTGGCAGGCTCTTCCGGATGGAGTGCTCGGCCCCAATAAGGGCGAGAGGTTCGGCACCCTCAATATCCATCTTGATGTGCGTTGGCAGGTCATCGCCAAGCAAGGCATCCAAGGGCGCGGTTTCGACTTCGAGTTCGCCGGTTTCCGATATGGCGCTGTTCTGTGTTCCACTCGCTGCAAACCGCACCTTGCCGCGCATATCGCTCAAGGCCAACGGCACAACCCGGATGCGGCACGCCAACTCCGAATCTAGACCGCCGATGAATTCGTTCAAACGGGCAATGTTGGCTGGGTCTGGTTCGCACGCTAGATAGCGGCGAAACGCGCCGCCACGCAGTCTAAGAAAGTTGCGCAAAGTGTCGCCTTGAAACGCCCCAGCGTCGATGAGTACCTCGTCGTCCCGTGGCAGGAACAGGTCGGGCGGGAAGTAGTGTTCGCGATGATCCGGTTTGCCCAGGCCAGCGAAGTCGAGCCAAATTCGCCACTGGACCTGAGCGACGTACTCGCGTCGCGAGGTTTCGTCTGTAAAGAGATCGAATGTGGCTTTGACTTGTTCGGTTTGGCGGAGAACCTGGTCCGGTCTGTGTAAAAAATAGTAAGGCAGGAAAACCTGCTCGTGCTTCCAGAAAAGATGGGCGGCCGAGACAACCCGCGAGACTCCGTAACCGGCCATTTGCCGGCGGACCGCGTCGAGCGGGTGGCCGCCGACATCGCGCCAGATGGTCACCACGAAAACCGTCTCCCGGCCGAAGCGAAGCACCGCATCCTCCGGGCTGAGCACCGGCAAGCCCTCCAGCACGGTGCGTTGGAGGACGGGATTGTTGTCGCAGAAGGCGGCCACCTCAACGCCGGCACGTCGCAGACCACCGGCGGCGTGGCGGCCGAGGACGCCGGCTCCGAAAAGCACGACCGGTCCGCCACCGGCGGTCAGTTCGTCAAAAGTCCCGAGCTGGCGGGCGCGCGCCCTAGCTGGCGCTTCGCTCAGCAGAGTGTCGAGTTGCTTTTCAAAAATGTCTCCCATGGATCAGGCTAGGCTTGGAGGGAGAGCCGTTCGAGTAGGGCCGGGATCGATTCGGAGCCGTCATTCCAAGGTCGGGGGAACAGAATCCCGCCCAGCCCCAGGTCCGCCGCCGCGGCCAGGTTTGCCGGCTGATCGTCCACGAGGATGTCCCCCCGGCCCAGCCAACGAAGAAACTCGCCCTTGGATTGATCGTAGTGGAATGGAGGGTCGTCCTTCCGTGGTGAAGGGACGAAATGGAACGAGCGGATCCATTCTCCAAAATGACGCAGAACCCATCCGGCCGACAAATGGGCGGTCCCCACCGGGACGGCCGTGAGGACGACGTGGCGAAACTTGTGTCCCTGCTGTTCAAACCATGCGCGCACCTCCGGAACGGGGTTCAGGTCAGCCATCCGGGCGAGCCGGAAATCATCCAACGACTCCAGATAGGCCTCGCGGCTGACGCCCAAGACGCGGTGCGGCGGGTTCTCCGTAAGTGCAGCATAGCCGATCGGGCATCCCGGGTTCCGGGGGAGCCATTGCTGTTCAAGCCAGTTCCCCATCAGGTCGTTCAGCACATCGTCCACATCCCAAACGATGGTTTTCACGAAAGGACTAATGAACAACCCAACTTGGTTTCTCAGCACTGCTTTTCGAACCACTCCCCAAGGAGGGAGCGAGTGATTTGAGCAGATTCGTCAAAGGCTTGAGTTCAGACATCGGAATGGCGTGTTCATCATCGAAATATCGGGAACAGCCGTCCTCTTTGAGATAAAACAGCAAAGCATACGGCTCAAATCCGAGAGCGACCTTGAGAACGTCATGGCAGGCGCAATGCAGGCCGAATGCAACGGGCAATCCGGTCTGCTTGCGGATCTCCACAATCGCCTTGAGATTCACGTCTTCGATCTTTTGCGACAATTGCGTGTGAATCAATACGATGTTTCCTCCCTTCGCGCTGACTTCGACGATCTCGTCCATGCTGGATAGCCCCGTGGACATCAACACGGGTCTACCTGTTGCCTGCAGCGCACGGTTCAGCGACGAGTTCTTGAAATCCCAGCTGAGTGTTTTCCAGAAATCGATCCCCAACGAATGGAATTGCCCTACCGAGAACTCGTCGGCAATTGCGATACCGCAGCGCTGCCCCCGGGCATGAATCGCGGCGAGGGCGTCGCGGTAGAATTCTCCGCTTAGGCGGTGGCGCACCTGATCCGGGTTCTCATAGAACTTCTGTTCGCGAATCTGAAAGGTGACGGCGTCGACCGCCGGCATCGCTGTGCATTCCAGCATCCGCCATGCGCGTTCTTCAGAACCGAGATGGTTCAACCCAATTTCAACAATGATCTGAATCATACGTTCCCTTGCATCTCTCGTCCAAAATATCATAGGCCACATCAAGATTGATGCGGATCCCGCAGGCAAAGGCAGTACGATCAGTCTGGGATCGGCGGGATTATCATATTCTCCAAGAACTCCTTTCGGTCCAGCAACGGAGACATGTCCTCCATCGGTCGGGATGTCAATTTGCCATCGCTGTTGAGCACCGAAAGCACGCGGGGCGAGGTGGGTTCGTCCGGTGCCACCATGACCTCGCAAACTACTGGACCGTCAGTTGCCATGACACGGCGGATGGTATCGCGGATGTCGGCATTGTCATTCATCTGATCGCTTTGTATACCATAAGCAGTCGCGACCTTCTTGACGTCGGGCAGCGTCAGTCTGCTGTGGGAGTCCGCAGCGACCAACCGCCCCCCGAAATGGTTCTTTTGCATGGAGCGAATCGAACCGTAACCATCGTTGTTGAGTACAAAGAACTTGATTGGCAGCGCGAGCCGCCGGAGCGTTGCCAGTTCCTGTATGTTGAGTTGGAATCCGCCATCGCCATCAACGCAAATAGTCCGACGCCGGCCAGCGGCAAGACAACCGCCAATGGCTGCGGGAATTCCAGACCCCATCGCACCTATGCCCGGAACGTTGAAGATGCGTTGGCCCGTTTTTACCTTGAACGTCTGCATGAGGATGTCGCTACAGGCGCCGGCGCCGCCCGTTGTGATGACATCGGTGGGCAGCAACTCCTCAGACAAGATATCGTTGAACAGGTACGAACTGACGAACCCGATGTGCTCCTTGCGGTACTCGGGAACGACCACAGGATATCGGACTTGCCATTCTCGCGTCCGATTCACCCAAGCCACTGGATTATAGTCCTTTAACAAGTCGACTTGGCTAAGAAGTTCCTTTAAGAAAACTCCCGCATCCGCACAGATCGGCAAGTCAATCGGCGTCCGCATCTTCCCGATCTCAGTTGGATCGATGTCGACCATGATCTTCCTGGCAGCGCGCGCAAAACTCTTGTGGTCAAACGCAAGCGATGGCAGATCCAATCGCGCCCCCAGAATCACGATGCAATCGGCGTTCTGTTGGGTGAAGTTGGCTCCGCGTTGCCCGATGCCACCCGGCCGCCCGCGGTACAGCGGGTGTTCCTCGGGCAGCATGTCGACGGCCTTCCAGGTCAAGAGCACGGGGATGTTCACGTGATCCAGCAGGTCATTCAGCAAGCCAACGGCCCCAGCAGATCGTACACCATTGCCGATCAATAACACGGGACGTTCGCTCCGCTTGATCATGTCAGTCACGTTGATGACGGCCTGCCTGAGGTCCGCCGAGGCGCCTAGCTCCGTCGTATCCGGTTCAAAGCCAACCATGTTCTGTTCATCGATCTGAGATGTCTGCACGTCCAAGGGTATCTCGATCCAGACAGGGCCGGGGCGGCCATGCGTCGCCAGGTAGGTCGCCTTTTCCAAGTGATAGCGGATGGACGTGGGTTCCAACACGCTCACGGCATATTTCGTGATCGGGCGCACGACGGAAACGATGTCAATCTCTTGATGACCCATCGATCGGACGCCTTTTGTGCCGATCATGTCAGCGCGTTTCGCCTGTCCCGAGATGAACATGCAGCCAGACGACTCGACCCAAGCCGTTGCAACCGCGGTGACCGCGTTCGTGCTGCCTGGACCGCTAGTCACCAAGGCTACGCCCAAATGATTCCGACATTCGGCATAAGCCTCGGCAGCAAATCCGCAAGCCTGCTCGTGGAGGCAGGGCACATATTCCAGCATCGGCTGGCTCCCGACCGAATCAACCAAATGCATGGAGCCTCCGCCCGGCAGCAAGAACACGTGGTTCACCCCTTGGCGGGCAATGAACATGGCGACGAAATCGGAGAGTTTCATTTGTCAGCCCTCAGTATTAACGCTCCAACCACTGTGGCCAGACGGTCAGTTCGATCTTGCGATTCGGATTCTGATTGATGGCATCATCCTCATAGATGGAATCGCCGCGGATATACGTAGTGGCGATCTCTTCGATAATGACTCCGCATTTCGTTCTGAAACTGTGAGGCGAGCCGCGGTCAATGGAAAGGACATCCCCGACCTTTAGGCTGTGTTTCTTGCCGTCCACATCGACCTCCAGGTCACCATGTAGAATCTGATAACTCTCGTCCTTCTGGATGTGGTGGTGTCGCGGATAGGATTGGCCGGGGAACATCACCACGAGCATCTTCGAATAGGCACGATTGATGATCTTGAGCAGAATCGCGCCGCACTCATCGAATCGCTCGATGCCGTAATGGTGCGAGATCTCCAGTTCAACGGACGGCGGCAACGCAATCCGGCTCTCGTTGAGCATTGTCCGCAGCCGGTCCACAATCCGATACACCTGCGCCCGGAGTTCCTTCAATTCCAGGCCATCCATCATCAAGGCTTCGTCTTTCTTGAAATCTCGTTCTGAAAAGCACTCCGTGTATTTGGATAATTGTGGAGCCACCAACTGGCCGACCGTGTTTGGCATCGCCAGGAAGACGTTTCCCTTGGTGACCTTTTCCCCTTTCTTGAGATCTCGGGCTGCGAACACACCCCGGAAGAGTGGCATGAGATCCGCCATCTCTTTCTCGGTGACCGTTCTACGCCGGCCGGCAACGCCGCACATCTGGCAGGTGTCCGCCGCCACCTCAAGCCAACGGCGGGCCTGTTCTGGCGTCGCGGAATAGGCATTGAGTGGATACCTGTCAGTCGGCACGCCAACATGCTTTTCGAAGACGTTCGCGCCCTTGGCGATGGCGATGCGAATGCTGTCGAAGTTCTCCGGGTCTTCGTGCGTGGAGAACCCAATCATCGCGCCGGGGTATCGTTGGCGGAACAAATCGAGCTGGTTCAGTTCGAGGTGTTCACGAGGGCAGGGATATTCGCCGACGCAGTGCATCAGCGCAAATTGCTTGTTGCGGTGGGTAAAAAACGCCACCACCCGGTCAATTTCTTCCAGCGTGGCTCCAGCGGTGGACGTGATGATCGGGCGGGTGGTCTTTGCGATGCGTTCCAGCAGCGGCCAGTCGGTGAATGAACAGCTGGCGATCTTGATGATGTCGAAATCCAGCTTCTCCATCAAGTCCACGCTGGGCTCATCCCAAGGCGTGCACATGGAAACGAATCCGTGGTCCTGGATCGCATCCTTGAGTCGCTTGAAATCGTCCTTTGCCAGTTTCGTCTCTGTGAAACGCTTGATGTACTTGAGGTCTTTGCGATGGACATACGCCGGGTGGAAGAACGAGTCGTCCCGGTGTTGGAGCTTGACACTGAAATGAAAAGGAAGGCCGTGAGTGATCTCCTTGAATGCACGAACAATGCGCAGTCCATGTTCGACATCACCCATATGGTTGTTCGCCATTTCAAAGACGAAGAGAGGTGTTGGGATCGTATTGAGCATATCAGTTTCTCCGTGCGTGTTGGATCTGGCTCAGTTCTTCCATGACTTGTGTGTCTGCTGACGCCTGCACCATTCAACGGTCCGCCTTGCCGCCTCCGGCAAACCAATCTTCTGGCGAAGTCCCAGTTCTTCGCGCACCCTGGCCGTGCAGGGCACGTACCGCTCGGGAGGCTTCTGCGGATCGGATTGCTTGGCGATGATGACTTCCACGCTGGGATTCACCGTGTTGGCCACGACGCCGGCCAGTTCGGCAATCGAGACACCGGTGTCGGAACCCACGTTGTAAGCACGGCACGAACGGCCTTTGAGCAGAATCACCCAGAGCCACACGGCAAGATCGGCAGCATGGAGGTAGGAACGGAGGGGCGTTCCGTCTCCATTCACTTGGATCGGGCCGCCACGCAGGGCGTCGCGGATGAAGTTGCCGATGGCAAAATGCGCGTCGAGCGGCAGGTGCGGGCCGACAAAGGCGAAGCAGCGGGCGATCTTCACATCGTAGCCATGCTTGCGCGCGAAGAGCGCACAGAGATGCTCGGCCATTCTCTTGCCCTCCCCATAGGTCGACTTGGAATCGAGAGGATCGGGCGCGCCGACGTAGTCTTCCGGGATATGAGTCAACTCTGGCGGCTGCTTCCCATAAACAGCGCCCGAACTCGTGAACAACAACCTTCGCGTCCCGGCTTGCGCCGCGAAATCGAGCACTCGGCGGGTGCCGGCGACCATCGTATCAAGCAGCACCAGCGGCTGCTCGTAGGCGGTCTCTGCTCCGGCGGCAGTGGCCGCGTGGATGACATGCGAGAAGCCACCCTCCGGAAACCGGAAATCCCGCACATCGCCCTCAATCAACTTCAAACAAGACTCCGAGGCCAGATGCGGCCGCCTGGCGAGGAACTCAGCAGGATGGCGTGACAGGACCACCGTTTCGGCCTCCAACCCAAGCACGCGGTTGGCGTGGGCAAAGCTTTCCAGCAGCCAGATTCCGAAGAACCCCGTTCCGCCGGTGATGAAGAGCCGTTGGCCGCGCAGCTCCTCCCAGAGCGGGCGGGTGTTCTCCAGAACGTGATCGAGATCCTCGTTGGGCAGTGGAAGCATGGCGGGCGAGCGAAGGCGGCCAGTGTCCTCCGGATCGGATTCGCTGGCAACAATTCTTCCCGTGCCGTCGACGGGTTTGAATCTCCCGGCGGGTCCTATTCCCACGCGTCGATTCGAATCTGCTCCGATCCGACGGCGTGGGTGCGCAGGGCGGAGCCGAGCGCCGAGATCATTGCGGGCGGGCCGGCCAGGTAGATGGCAGAGGTCGGTGGGAAGGCGCCCGCCTCCTGGGAATGCGGCGAGGCGAGCGCTGCGCGCTCGGAGGACGGAGGGCAGAGGTCGAACTGCAGCGGGAGGAGGTCAGATGCCAGAAAACGGACGACAGGATCCATGCGGATGCGGCCGGAAAAACAGGCGGGAACGCGTGGCAAACGGGCCATTCTTTTGGCGAACCCTGCGTCCCCGGTTTCGGTGAAGAAGAGGACGTTGAAGCGGGCAACCGTGGCAAACTGGCCAAGAATCATGTCCTGAAACAGCAGGAGCGCGGGCGTTCTCGCGCCATAGACGAGCGTGACTGCTCGCGGGCGATCCGGTCGAAGAGCCTCCAAGAAGGCCGTGAAGGCACTGATACCGGTTCCACCGGCGACCAGCACGGCATCCGTTGAATCGTCGATCACGAACTCACCGTACGGCAGCTTGATCCAAACCTCCCGACCGACGGCCAGTGTCCGCTCCATCTTCTGCGTGTAGCGTCCCTTGACGGAGTAACAGATCCGGATCCGGTCGCGCTGCGCCGGGGAACTGGCGATGGAGAAGACCCGGGACTCCGGCCAGAATCCGGCCGGGTCGAAATCATCCACGGTCAGGTGAAGAAACTGTCCGGGAATGAAAACCGGCGCCGGCCGTTCAGGCTTCAGCGCAACGGTGTAGACACGACCGCCATGATCCTCGATCGATTCGACGGAACAGCGGAGCCTGCGGGGCATGGACATTCGACAGAGGTCAGAGATCAGAGGTCAGAGGTCGGGAGTCAGAGATCGGAGGTCAGTTGTCGGAGATCAGAAACGGGCCCGGATTCCTGAGCATCGAACCGAGCATCTTTCCGATCTCCTCGCAAACAGTGGCCAGCTCGGCGTATTGCTGGTCAGTGATATACCCGCTATCCCACGCGAAATCCAGCGAGGAGTCGGTTTCACTGTTCTCTCCATCGCAATCGGTCAACTTGCTGAAAAAGTGTGCTTCATACCGGCGCTTGGCCCACGCTTCGCGAAGATTGAGGCACACGGACCGAGAAGATCGCCGAATCTGGCTGGTAAAAGCAAACCGTTCTTCTGCCGGAAAGCCCTTGCTGAGTTTGAACACCTCCATCGCCAACGCATATCCTTTCTCGTAAACCTTCAGTTCCTTCGCCGACTTGATCAGCATATTTACCTCCGATCGCTGGTTTCTAGCGTCCGATTTCCGGCTTCCGACCTCTGAACTCTGCCTTCTGTCCTCTGCTTTCTGCTTTCTGTCCACCGACCTCAGACCTCCGACTTCTGACCTCTCGCCTCAACAAACCGATCCACTGTCGCCAGCACGTGCTGGATCATCGGCTCGGTCAATCCGGGATGGACGCCGATGAAGAACGTGCTGGATGTGATCACGTCGCTGTTGGTCAGCGCTTGCGCGACCCGGTGTTCGATCTCCGCATAGGCGGGATGGCGCAGCAGGTTTCCGCAGAAAAGATTGCGGGTCTCGATGCGCGCGGCTTCGAGCGCGTTGACGAGGTCTGTCCGGGTGAAGGGCGCCTCCGGCCGCACGGTGACGACGAAGCCGAACCATGAGGGGTCCGACCTGGGTGTCGGCCGCGGCAGAATCAGGTGCCGGTCGTGTTTCTTCAGGCCAGCCAGCAGGGCGGCATGGTTGCGTTTCCGCGCCGCCACAAACTCCTCGATCTTCTGCAATTGGGCCACGCCGATGGCGGCCTGCATGTCGGTCACCTTGAGGTTGTAGCCGATATGGGAGTAGACATACTTGTGGTCGTAGCCAAATGGCAGCGTGCCGAACTGCTGCGCGAATCGTTTGCCGCAGGTGTTGTTCTCCCCTCCGGAGCAAAAGCAATCGCGCCCCCAATCGCGGAAACTCCGGGCGATCCGCGCCAGATCCTCGTTGGCGACCGCAACGGCGCCGCCCTCGCCCATCGTGATATGGTGGGCCGGATAAAAGCTGAACGTGGCCAAGTCGCCGAACGTCGCGGTCAGCTTGCCGTCATACCGGCTTCCCAGCGCATCGCAGTTGTCCTCGATCAGCCACAGGCCGTGGCGGTCGCAGAATTCGCGGACCTCGCTCACCGGGTAGGGCACACCCATCGTATGGGCGATCATCACGGCTTTGGTCCTCGGGCTTAGCGCGGCCTCGATGCTGGCCAGAGTCGGCACATAGGTGCCCAGCTCGACGTCGACAAAAACCGGCACAGCCCGGTTCTGGACGATCGGGTTGACGGTGGTCGGAAAGCCCGCAGCCACTGTGATCACCTCGTCGCCGGGTCGGACCCGCCGGTCCTTCAGCTTTGGCGAGGTCAGTGCCGAGAACGCCACGAGGTTGGCCGAGGAGCCGGAGTTGAGGAGGAGCACATTGGGCACGCCGAGGTAGTCGCCCAGTTCCGCTTCGAATTCCTCCGAATAGCGGCCGGCGGTCAGCCAGAAATCGAGCGATGCGTCCACCAGGGCCACGAGCTCACGTTCGTCGAAATGGCGGCCGGCATACCGCACGGGATCCGCACCCGGCCGGAAGACAGGACGGGAACCGGCGGCATGAAAACGCCGCACCATTTCCAGGATCTCGTTCCGAAGTGTCTTCTTTTGATCCATAATACAGACCGCTTCAGCCAGAATGCGCCGATATTTGGCGATGCAATTGTGGGAGCCTGCCAAACACGACGTCGCAGGTCTTTGCCCACGGCGTGGAGGGCGCTGGTCTCTCAGCGCCGTTCGGGCATTTGGCGGCGAGGGACCGCCGCCCTCCATTGAACCGGTTGCTGAACGCGGCTCGGTGGGAACCGCCATCCGTCAGATTGGCAATCGCTAATGAACGCTGGTGTCTGCCTATCCGGAGCCCTGTTAGATCCAGATTGTTACCCACTGATGAACAATAATATACACTAATATTGAGCTCTTCAATCGGGTCAGATTCCACTAGTGTCAATTGGTGAACATTAGTGGTTGAATCTGGAATCGGCGGCATCGGATGGGGATCTGCGATCATCTGGGTTATCTGCGGTCAAAACGGATCGGAATTGAACCGCAGATTACGGGCGCAGATACCCACGGCAATCCCTGTGCCAAGGCGTCGGCCTGATAGCTCGCGATCTGGTCCCGGGTCAACGCCTGCGTGAGGCCGGTGTCGTCGCCGCGGCTGGCTTCCGCCGCGGCGCGATACCACTTCACCGTCTGTTCCACCGATGTCGCGAAATCCCAGGCGGTCCGCCAGCCCAGAAGATGATACGCTTTGTCCGTTGCCAGGTTGAGCAAGCCGGCCTCGTGCACGGCGTTCGGGTCGCTGCGATTCTCCCAGCGTCCGGGCCAATGCCGGAGAATCTCCCCGACCAGTCCGGCCACGGAGCGGTTTGCCGTGGCGCCCGGGCCGAAGTTGAAGGCCGCGGCAGGGTGCCGCGAGTCCCCGGGAGCCAGCTCGGGCCGGGCCAGGCAGGCGCCCAGCCACAGATATCCGCTCAGCGGCTCCAGGACATGCTGCCAGGAACGGGTGGCGTGCTGGTTCCGCACGACGATCGGATCCCCGCGCTGCAGCGCACGGATGCAGTCGGGGACGATGCGGTCCGCCGCCCAGTCGCCCCCGCCGATGGCATTGCCAGCACGTGCGGAGGCAAGGCGGATGCGAGAGCCGGGTGCTGAAAAAAAAGAACGGCGGTACGCGCTGACCACCAACTCGGCGCACGCCTTGCTCGAACTGTAGGGATCATGGCCTCCGACGGCGTCTTCTTCGCGGTAGCTGTGTACCCACTCACGATTCTCATAGCATTTGTCGGTGGTGATTACGACCACGACACAGTCGCGGTTGGCCTGCCGCACGGCCTCGAGCAGATTGACAGTCCCCATCACGTTGGTGGCATAGGTCTCCACCGGCTGGGCGTAGGATGTCCGGGCAATCGGCTGGGCCGCCAGGTGGAAAACGCACGCAGGCTTCGTCTCCTGCACCGCCATCGCCAGCGCAGCCTGGTGCCGCACATCTCCCGGCATGTGACGCAGGCGGCCTTCGAGGCCCAATTGCACGAAGAGCGCAGGCGAGGTCGGCGGAGGAAGACTGTACCCGACGACCTCCGCGCCGAGCATGAGCAGCCATTCGGCCAGCCACGAGCCCTTGAAGCCCGTATGGCCGGTCACCAGCACCCGCTTGCCGCGGTACCAATCGCCGAATGCCTGATTCATGGCCAGATCTTCCAGGGAGCCTGTCCGCTATCCCAAAGCTTGTTGAGCAGGGTGAACTCCTGGAGGGTGTCCATCGGCTGCCAGAATCCGTGGTGCTGGTAGGCCGCCAATTTGCCATCTGCGGCCAGATTTCTCATTGGCGCCTGCTCCAGCATGAGATTCGGATCGTCCGGCAGGTGATCGAACAGCCGGCGATCACACACCATGAAGCCGCCATTAATGAACCCGCCCTCTGTCTGCGGTTTTTCATTGAACCCCCGGACCTTCCCGGAGAAATCCAGACTCAGTTCGCCGAAACGACCGGGCGGATGCACCGCCGTCAGCGTGCAGATGGCGCCGGCAACGCGGTGCTGCTCGATGCTGGCGGGAACATCGATGTTGCCCACCCCGTCGCCGTACGTCAGCAGGAAGGTATCGTCGGCGCCGAGGTAGCGCCGGATGGACCGCACCCGGTAGGCCGTCATCGAGCTCTCTCCAGTATTCGCGAGCGTGACGCTCCATTCCTCCTCTTCCTGATTGCCGTGAAACGTCACCGCGGGCTCGCGGCCCAGCCGTAGAGTGGTGTCGCAGGTGCGCCAGAGGTAATTGCGAAAGTAATCTTTGATCACGTCGCCCTTGTAGCCCAGGCACAGGATGAAGTCCTTGTGCCCAAAGTGGGCATAGATCTTCATGATGTGCCACAAGATCGGGCGGTCGCCGATCGGCAGCATCGGCTTGGGCCGAAACTCTGTCTCCTCGCGAAGTCGGGTGCCCTTTCCGCCACAGAGGATGACGACTTTCATGTCGCGGATTAACTATCGCAGAAGGCGGTCCGTCAAGGGAACGATTCGGTCCGGCACGCACGCAGTCGACAATCTGCCGGATCGTGTCGGCCTCTCTGCGACAGACGATGACGATGGAGAGCTTCATCCTGTTCTCCTCCAGGAGATCGCAGAGGGCGCAGAGACCGTTCTTGGGGATCCGAGGGGAGCTTCGAAGGTTTCACGCGATTCACTCACCAGACTACCGCCAGCGGAGGATGCTCATCAGGCTGGAATAGTCGTCGGTCCAGATCACGGGGCGATCGCGACCGCGACTCGGCCGCCAGCGGGAATCCCGGGCCAATGTCACCAGTTCATCCTCGCTGCGCGCGATGACGAGCCAGGTGGAGGCAGCCTTGCCTGACGCAAGCTCCTGCGGCGAGACAGTCGCGTCCTCCCGCGTCAGGCAGGCGACCCGGGCATCGCGCGCGAGATCGGCGAGCACCGGCTCCAGATCCAGGTGGACATTCGAGATGTGAAAGGCCAGGCGACCGCCGGGCGCGAGCTTCCGCAGATAAAGCGCGAGGGCCTCGCGCGTCACCAGATGGACGGGAATTGTGGCGGAGCTGTATGCGTCAAGGATCAGAAGATCGAATTGCCGGTCGGGCTCGGCGACCAGCGACAGACGCGCGTCGCCGAGGACGATGCGCGCAGGGGCGGCCGAATCGCGCAGGTACGTGAAGAACCTTCCGTCGTTGGCAAGCTTCAGCACGGTCGGATCAATTTCGAAGTAGGTCCAACGCTGGCCCGGCTGCGCGTAACACGCGAGCGTTCCGGCACCCAGACCCACGACGGCAATGTTCTCCGACGGCTCCCTTCCGTAGACCGCCAGCACCTGGCCGATCGGCCCGGAGCGTTCGTAATAGACCAGCGGCTCGTGCCGGCGGGCCGGATCCAGACTCTGAATGCCGTGCAAAGTCTGGCCATTGAACAGCAGGTGATAGCGACCGTTGGAATCGACCTCGACGCGATGGACGCCAAAAAAGCTCCGCTCGGCGTCGAGCACCCTCCCTTTGTCCACGCCGTAGATTCCGCCGATCAGCAGCAGCCCGGCGATGCCCAGCGCGAACCGAAGCGGCCGCCGCGAGAACAGATAGCAGATCAGCGCCGGCACGCCGAACAAGGAAGCGCCGACGATGGCGTACGTCCTGAGATGGGTGGCCTGGACGGCCAGCACAGCGCCGGCGCTGGCCAGGGTCAGCAGGGCGGCCCAGATAAAATCCCGGATGACTCCACCAACGGCGCCGCGGTCGGCGGCTTTCCAGCCGATCGAAGCCGCCGCGACAAGCATCAATGGATATTCGATCACGGAGCGAAATACCACGGGCGCAATCAGGGCGTTGAACAGGCCGCCCAGCGCGCCGCCGGCGGAGATCCACAGGTAGAACTCGGTCAGGCCCGCCTCCGCTGGGCGGTCGGCGGCCAGTTCCGAGTGGCAGAGCGTCGCGGCGACGAAGAATGTGGCCAGGTGCAGCAGCACCAGCCACCCGATCGGATGCGACGTCCGCATGTTCACGATCATGACCAACGACACCAGGAGGAGGGGCAGCCCGCGCGACAGCAGCATGTGCGGGAGAATCTGGCGGCTGGCGAATGCGAGGATGAAGGTCACGAGGTAGATCGCCAGCGGGATGACCCACAGCAAGGGCACGACGGCCACGTTGCTGGAGAGATAGACCGTGACGCTCAACATCAGGCTCGAGGGTACAAACGAGAGCCACACCCAGCGGAGGCGGCGAAGCCCGGCAATCCGTTCCTGCGGCGCGACGACGGACGGCTGCGGCTCCGGCGCGGAGGCGGGCGACGTTCGTGGCGACCGCCACAGGCAGGCGGCACACGCCGCCGTGAGCATCACCAAGAGTCCGTAGCCCCACATCCACCACCGGCTTTGCCCGGCAAGATGCAGATGCGATTCGACCCATGCGGGGTAGCTGAGCAGCCCCAGCAGGCTGCCGGCGTTGCTGGCGGCGTAGAGGAAATAGGGATCCGTTGCACGCGCGTGACCGGTGGACGCAAACCATTTCTGGATCAGCGGGCTGGTGGTGGCGGCGGCGAAGAACGGCAGGCCGACCGCCGCAAACATCAGGCCAAACAACCACAGAATCGGATGGCCTTGCGTCGGCGAAGGCCAGTTCTGGGGTATGGCGATCGGCAGAACTGCGAGCGGCGCCAGCAGGATCAGCAGATGCCAGGCGGCCTGGCGGCGGACGCCCAGCCACCGGGTGCTTGCATGCGCATACGCATAGGCGGCGAGCAGCGCCGACTGAAAGAACACCATGGCCGTGTTCCAGACCGCCGGAGAACCTCCAAGAAGAGGCAGCACCATGCGTGCGAACAGGGGCTCGACGAGAAAAAGAAGCGCGGCGCCGACAAAGACAGTGGCCGCATAGAGCGAAACCATAATGAGAAAGGACTGTGTAGCCGCCAGCCCGTGGTGAGGAAAGCATCAAATGCCACCCCGCCCGCGCCGCAGGCAGTTGGTGAATTCGGGCACGTCACCCAACCTCCGAATCCTTCACGGATGGAACCTTGAAGGCACAACTCTAGTGACTCCCTTGGCCCGGCTGCGGGTTCGAATCCAGATCGCGCGGGGCGAACAGGTAGATCACCCGACGTCCGAAGGGGAAGCGGAACGCTCCGATCTCCCGATACCCTGACAGGAAATCGATCTCGAATTCGTGCAACACCCCGAGCATTGGGAGATCCATGACTCGATCGAGCAGGATGAGCGGGTGAAGTGAGCTCAATGGCGGTTGTCCGAGTTTGGCCCGGCGTCGCAGCATCGTTGCAGTATAACCGTGCCCATCATTGGACTGGTAATACCGCGGCAGTGCTGGGGAGTAGCCGCCCAAGAGATATACGATTCCGGGATAGTCGTAAAACGCCATGATAGGCGGGTTCTCCCCAGGACGGAGCGATGCGACTCGGGAAGTCAGGTCCGTGAGAGTCTCCGCTGTTTCAATGTCGAATAGGAGCCTGTTTCCGCGGGGCAGGTTGCGAACTGGAACGGATTGCGCCCAGAGGGATGTGGCCAGGCGGTAGGGATGAAGAATGTAACCGTCGAGAAACTGGGTCTGCGTGGCGATGAGAGACAACAGGCCGATTCCGAACCCGAGAACGCGCACTTGGGGACTGGCCCAAAGTGCAGCGACGGGGATCAGGAGCAGCACCTTCCAAGCCACGACATCCTGGGCGCCCGGGTTCAAAAGCGGGTTGTCGGTGCCGAACGCGACAACCCAAGGCAAACCAAACAACAGTACCAGACCGGCGATCTGCCTTCTTCGGCGTGTCAGCCACGTGCGCACGGCTGCGATGCGGGCAGCGATCCGTGTGGCCAGAATCAACCCGACCCCGCAGCGGCCAACGCGTTTCGCGCCATTCTCGGGGGACTCGAGAATGCGTCGACTGAGGAGAGCTGCTCCAGCCATATAGATCAACCCCAGTTGGACAGTCACCGATCGGTAGGTGGCGCCGGCGCCATCGAAAAAGCCTGCGGCTATTCCGTGCAGGAGTGTCATGCCGATCAACCCGCATGCGATCAACTCAAGTGTGTTCTTGAGAAGCGGAAAGCGCAGTACCGATCCAGAAAGAACCGCAAACAAAAGGATTACCCACCAGAAATGGATCCATGGCAGGGTTAGGGAGGTCAGCAACTGGCGGCTGTATCCAGCCAGCAAGGCAAGAGGAGCGTGGTCTCCACGGGCCATGGACGCGCTCACTGCGATGGATTTTTCGAGGAAGCTTCCGAGATCGACCATCGTTGCATGGATCAAGGCCAGAGCTGCCATTCCACCAACGATTACACCGAAGAAGAAGGAACCGCGGACGTGTCGTCCCTTGCTTCCTCCGACGATTACGGCGAAGGTGAGCAAGGGAAGGGTTGCTGCGGCCGCCGGCCATCTGACGAAGAACAGCCCACCCGAGAAAAGGCCGACGATGAGTCCGAGGAAGACAGACCTGAGCCGGGCGAATTCCACTGGCGGGAGATCGCCAGCCAGAAACCAGAAGACGCCGGCGGCAGCAAGGAGGGCAAAAACCGTGGCCCAGTCGTTGTAAGAAAGGCTCGGCGGTGCCCATTGGTAGGAGGCGGCGACGGAACCGACCAGGAAGAAAAACGACCAACGGACCAGCTGCCTTGCCTCTGCGATCAACTGGAAGCGGAAAAGAATCCACCGGATGGCGGCCGCGGAAAAGGCCGCATGGGATGCAATCAGCAGCAGGAACCGGAGGCCGCGCAGAGACACTACGTCGAGGTGGAAATGTTCCACCAACCATCCTCCGAGAACCGCGAATCCCGAGAAGGACGGGTATTCCTTATAATACGTATTGCTGAGTAGGTAAAAGCCTTCGTCGGTAAGGTCGAAACCCCGGCGGAGCCCCCAAAGAACCGTGGCGACCGTCACGAGAAGAAAGAGGACGGACAGGAATAGCCACGCCAGCGAAAGCTTCGGCGCCGGGTTCTTGACGCCGGAATTGCCCATGAGGGACCTAGCGCCGCCTTCGGTCGGGGTTGATAAAAGGGGATCGGAGTTGGACGCGTTCACGGGGTTGATGAGCGGATCTGAAACAGGGCTCGCCAGCCGGTCGGTGTTTGGATGGAAAGCAGGTGGCGTTGAAGCATATCACTACTCCCTGCTCGCTGTTCTAGCCGCGGCTCCCCGCCTTCCCAGCAGGCCAGCCCAGGTGCCGCGCAGGCACGCGCCCAACTTGGCGGCCTTGTCGTTTTCGAGAAAGAGAATCTCCGCAAGAATCTTCACGGCGTAGGTGATCTCAAATGATACCCAATGCGGAGACCTCCAGAGAGCATGACGGCACACCAGGATGCGGTTGCGAAAGAGATAGTACAGGCGCGGCGGCGGCATGAAGGCGGGCCACCACGTGCATCCCAGGAATCTCATGGGGCGCTTCGATCCGCGGTTGTGCCGGAGGCGGGCGGCTGCAGCCACGCCGATGCGATGCCCCGCGTGGCGCGCGCGAAGGCAATACTCCGTGTCCACCAGGTCGAGATACAACGATTCGTCAAATCCACCGAGCGCGCGCCACGTCGGCAGGTGGAAGAGTGATCCCGAAGTGATGACACAGGTGACGTCGTCGAGATCACGGCTGGCGGACACGCGTTGAAAAAGAAGGCGGCAGGCGGGGTGTGGCCGCAGATGCAGCGACGGGTGGCCGGGCCGCCCTTCATCGAGCCAGTTCGCGCCAATAACAGCTGGCTGGCGGGCGGCGAAAGAGCGCTGGGCGCAATCCAGCAGACTGCCGGCCAAGCCCGGCTCCGGCGTGCTGTCCTGGTCGAACGCGACCGCCCAGGCGCAGCCGAGCAGTTCGAGTTCGCCAAACCCGCGATTGAGTGCGGCGGCGATGCCGAGGTTGGTGGAATTGAGACGGAGCGCGCAGCCGCAACGGCCACAGACTGCCGCAAGGCGGTCGCTTGTCGCCGCGTCGGCCGTGTTGTCCACGACAAGGACTGGCGAGACCTCCCGGGCGATCGCGCCGAGGCGGCTCTCGAAATCCGCGTCGGGAGAATAGGTGACAACGACGCCGGGAATTGGCTCAGGCATGACGGGACGCGGCGACGATCTTCTGCATGAAGGCGAGGCGCTGCGGCTCCTTCACGGAGACATCGAGGTGGGCAATAGCGGAGCGAGGCACGCGACGGGTTCGCCAATGTTCGACGAAGGAGGCAATCCGCTCGCGCCAGGATGCCAGGGACGCGGCGTTGTTGGGGAGGCGGAGGAAATAGTCGGAGCCGGACGGGATGTCGGTGTCCTCGTATCCCCCGATCACCGGAAGGCCGAGCGCAAGATATTCCCGCACCTTGATGGAACACGCCTCCTCCATCCCGTTTTTGAACAAGGCGAGGGATCCGATCGCCGCGGTGGCGCCAGCCAGCAGCGGTTCGTAGGCGGAGCGCGGGAGGGGGCCATGCAGATGGACATTGGCCGGCGGGAGGACCGGGGCCAGCTGCCGCCAGGTTTCGGCAGTCACGCCGATCACCTCGATGGACCACTGCGGCAGCAGGACGGCGATCTCGGCCAGCCGTTCCAGCCCGTGCCACGGGGCCCCGGCGGTCCCCAGAAAGGCGAGACGACGCAGGTCGGCGGCCGGCGGCGGCAGCGGGGGAAAATCCGTCAGGGCAACGCTGTTGCCGATCGCAATGACCGGGCGGCCGAACGGGGCGAAACGCGCGGCCAGCTCCCTGGTCACTGTGACGAAGCCCGCCACCGGGGCCAGCACCCGCGGACGGGTGATGCGGTGGTACAGCTGTTTCGCGACCGGCAGCGTGTTGCGGTATTCGGCCAGGTCATCCGAGTTGATCTCGGCGATCGTTGGGATCTCGCGGAACAAGCGCGGTAATCCCGGGCTGTGGTGCGCAAAACGGAAGTAGATCACGTCCGGTCGCCACTGCCGGATCCGGGTGCACAGGACCCGGGAACGGACCGCGCGGAGCAGCGGATGGCCCCGCGCCCAGACCTCCGTCCGGGCGGTGGTCAATCCCGGCCAGACCTCGCCGGTCGCAGTGAGGGCGAAGTAACGCACCTCGGGCCCGGCCTGGGCCCAGGCCGAAAGTTGCATCGCGATCTTCTTGGAGATGCCGTTTTCGGTCGCGACCTCGGCCATCTGTCCCAGGTAGGCGATCCTCACGGCGCCTCCTTTCGGGGGGACGTTGCGGGGTGAAGGGGAGCGCGAGGTTTCACAGCGAGGCGAGTCCGGCCGGGCCGCGGCGGCGCGCCGGCGGGATGGCGGGACCGAAGCCGATCCGCGGCGCGTGACTGGCGAGGAAATTGAAGGGCGGATGTGGCCGCCCGCTGCCGGAAGGTGATCACTTCTTTGGCGGCCGGTAGTGGTAAACTCCGAACCAATAGGGGTTGATGGGGATGTCGACCGGTGTTCCCGCGTCGATCAGGGCGGCGTAGCGGCCCCATTCCCGGTCGGGCTGGGGTGGGGCCGAGAAACTCGGCAGGGCGGCCAACGGAACCAAGCAGAGGAAGACCACCGCAGCCCGGCGCGGCCACCGGCTCCCGTCGAAGGCGAGCAGCAGAAGGATCAGGATTATGGAGACGCGGATTGGATAGAAGTAGCGGTCGCCGTAGCCCCCGAACTCCGGGTCGAGCATTTTTGGGGTGGCGGCTGCCATGCGGGCGATGGAGACCATGCAGATCAGGGCGCAGGCCGCCAGCAGCAGCAGGCAGGCGGGCCTTTGCCGCCGGGCGAAAATGATCCCCAAGAGCAGGAGACTCAAGCCCGCCACGGCGACGAGCACTGGATGGGCGCTCGCGGCCGGCCAGAATCCCGCAGGAAGGAATCCTTGAATGAAGATCCGCCGCCCGATGATCTCCAAATAAACAGTCACGGATGGAATCAGCGCGCCACGGGTTCCAAGACCGATCGCAATAACCGACACTGCCTGCAGCAGGCCGGAGAGGACCGCGGCCCCCAGCGGCCAGGCCTGCCTGGTGTTGCGGACGAGCCATAGGCGCAGCAGCAATGCTGGCAGCAGTGTTGCGGACAGGGGACTGGTCGCACCGGCAAGGAAGCTGAAGGCAGTCCACAGCCAGGTCATGGCCTTCGTGCCCGGAGGATCCGCCACGAGTTGCACAAGCAGAAACGCGGACACGGTCCATTGGACGTTGGTCAAAGTCCAGAAGATCTCCTGCGACAGATGCGGGACAAAAGCGATGGCGAGCGCCGCGACCGGACCCAAGGCCCGATGGCCGCCGACGCTTGACCGGGCGATGACGAGCAGGGCGGCCAGGGCGGCGAGGTAGGCGCACCAACCGTAGATCCAGGGTGCAGCCGCGGCCGGCAGCCCGCTGGCCATCCAGGCCGTAAGGCGCGGGATGCCGTGGAGATAGCCCGCGTGGGTTTGGGCGAGGCTGAAGATGCCGAGACGGGCCGCCTGATCGAAGAAGACCGTCGCATCCTCGGCCCAGAATTGGGGGTGGAGCAGGGCGTAGGGGGCGCGGAGGAACAGAAGAACGGCCAGGGCGGGAAAAAGCGCCAGCGTCAAAACACGCTCATGCCGTTGGAGGAACGACGGAATGGATTTGAAGAAGGGGGACATCACGCCGGAGTTCATCGCTGGTGCCCTCAGGCCGACTGCGGCAATCGGACCGCGAAGCGGAGGAGCCAGCGGCCGAAGCTGATCATCCGCCAGACCACAAAATTGAACCGTTCTTTGGCGGCGAGCAATTCCTCCTGCAGGCCCCACGTCTGGCCGTGCAACGCGCGCAGCGAGTATTCGTGGGCGTCGCACAGCACACGGCCCCGCCGGCGCAATTCGAGGCCGAGCGGCCAGCTCTCGGCATCGTTGGCGAGGATCAGATCGAACTCGCGGCCGGCCAGGGCGGCGCGGGCACGGCGCACAAATTCGAGATGATCGCAATAGCGGGAGAACTGCCGGGTCGCCAGATCGGAGGGCGAAAGCACCAGGATACGGGACGAGGGTTGCATCGGTCTGGTCGGGTCAGCCTCCCGAAGCGAGCCCGCCGGCAATGCGTTCGGCCGCGCGGCCGTCGCCATAGAGATCCGGATGGAGCGCCGGGGGCGCCAGGTCCAACGCCGAGCGGATACGAACCTCGTCCGTGCCCGCGATCGTGTTCCACCCGGCCTCGACCGTCTCGGTCCATTCCGTTTCTTCGCGCAATGTCACACACGGGCGCTGCAGCCAGAAGGCCTCCTTCTGGAGCCCGCCGGAATCGGTCAGGACCCGCTGGCACCCGTCGACGAGCCGCACCATGTCGAGGTAGCCAAGCGGCTCGACGAGCCGGAGTCCGCCGGTGAGCGCCGGTGCGCCCCCGGTGGCCTCAAGCCGGGCCCGGGTGCGCGGATGCAGAGGGAGGACGACGGGAAGGCCAATCCGGTCGAGGACGCCCAGCAGGGCGCGCAGCTGGTCGGGATGGTCGGTCAACGCGGCGCGATGGAGCGTGGCGACATGATAGCCCCGTTCCGTGAGACCCAGGACTGCCAGGACGGCCGAGGTCGCGCGCGCCTGCCCGGCGAAGTGCCGCAGGGCGTCGTACATCACGTCGCCGACGGCGGTCACGCCGGTTACGATGCCTTCCCGGGCAAGGTTCCTGACCGCGACTTCCGACGGACAGAAAAGCCGCTGGCTGAGATGATCCGTGACCACCCGGTTGATTTCCTCAGGCATCCGCCGGTTGAAACTGCGCAGACCGGCTTCGATGTGAGCCAGGGGCAGGGGCATTTTCGCGGCGGCCAGCGCTCCCGCGAGCGTTGAGTTCGTGTCGCCATAGACGATCACCCAGTCGGGTTTCTCGCCAATCAGCACCCGCTCGATGGCGGCGAGCATCCGGCCGGTCTGCTGGCCATGGGAGCCGGAGCCAACGCCCAGATGATGGTGCGGCGCCTGCAGCCGCAGTTCCACGAAGAAACGGCGGGAGAGGCTCTCGTCATAGTGCTGTCCTGTGTGCACGAGCACCTCCTCGATGCCAGCCGCCTTCAGGGCGGCACTCACCGCCCAAGACTTGATGAACTGGGGACGTGCGCCGACGATGGTGACCGCTCGCATGGTTGAGAGCCAGATCGTGTTGCGTGCCCGGGTCCGGCACGAACCGATCAGGGGTTGGGGGGACGGTGGGGACGATGGCGGCAGATGTAAATCACTTGTGTGCGTCGTCGGGAATGGCGCGGCGACGAGGCAAGCGGAGGGAGCGGCGGGCTCCGCGGCCGGGGCGGCGGGACGGGCTCATGGACGGGTCGGGCGGGCGGCGAGGGAGAAGTTGGCCAGCACCAGCAACAGGTAGAAGCCGGATTGAACGAGCGCGGCCGCGATCGTCACTCCCATCAAACCCAGGCCGGCATAATGGGCGCCGGCAAAACAGGCCAGATGGGCGAGCAGAAAGGCAACCTGCCAGGCGAGAAACAGACCGGTTCGTCCGGTCTGGGTGAAAAGCGAGAGCGTGCCGCCGGTGAGGCGGAAGACGAAGGAAAACATCATCCACGGCAGCAAGCTGGCGACCCAGTGCCATCTGGCGCCCAGCACGGCCGGCACTCCCCACGGCGTGGCGAGCGTGGCCGCCACGGCGATTGCGGCTGAAAGGACGAACAGCGCCAGGATTGAGCGGCGTACGTATTCGCGGAGGCCGGCGCCCGCCTGTAGCCGGATCGTGGTTTCGCGGTAGGCGATATCGCTGAAGGCCGCCTGCAGGATGGCGAGCGGCGCGGAGGAAATCCGGAAGGCAAGAGCGTAGCAGCCGGCTGCGTCAGCGCCCCAGAACTCGCGCAGCAGGACCGGAGGAATCTGCCATGCCGCCGTGCCGACGAGCGCCGCCAAAACAAGGTTGACGCTGTGTTCGCGCCATCCGGTCCAGCATGCAGCGGCGCCGGCCGCGTGCTCATCGAACGCTGTGCCGGCCAGGCCCCGCGACCATCGGGCGCGCAGCAGACCGAAGTGTGCCGTTGTTAATCCAACGAACGTGCCGAGCACGGAGCCCCAGATCTGGCCGGTCAATCCCAGCCCGCACAAAGCACCGGCGATCTGGCCCGCCGCAACTCCGCCCGCCATCAACCAACGCATTCGCGCGACGAGGGCGAACCGTGCACGGCGGATGTGCCATGCCGTGGCCGTGTTGAAGGCAATGCCGAGCCATGCGAACGCGGGCAGGGCTGCGAACCAGTCAGGCCGCCAGCTTTGACTCCCCGGCAGCCAGCCGAGCCAGCCCGCGGTGCCGAGCAGGCACGCGAGGAGGAACGTGAGCGGGCCACCGACCAGCAGCGCCGAGCGGCCGAATTCACGCGCCTGCGCATCGGTTGCCTGGAGCTGGATCGCTTGTTCGAGCTTCAAGCTGCCGATGGCGATCAGCATCGATCCGTAGCCGAAGAAGACGGTATAATCGCCAAAAACAGCCGGCTCCAGCAACCGGGCCAACACCAGCGCGGATCCGAACTGGATGACCTGGGCGCTGCCAGATCCTGACGCGAGCCGAAGCATCGCGCCGATCGATTCTTTGAACGTCATGACCCGGCGCGTCTGACCGGGCGGTTGTGCCTTGGGCGGTGGCATCAATGCGCGAGCGGCGGCCGGGGCGCTTTCACCCAGACCAGCCCCCCACCGCCGCGATCACCTCTTTGTGCTCGGCTTCTGCGAGCTCCGGGAAGACCGGGAGACTCAGCACCTCATTGGCCCACCGCTCGGCAGTCGGCAGGTCGACGCGCGGCAGATGCGCGAAACAGTCCTGCCGGTGCAGGGGCACCGGATAGTAGATTTCGCAGCCGATGGCCGCGGCCGCCAGGTGCTGCTTGAGCGCATCGCGCCGGCCGGCCCCGGGCACACGCAGCGTATACTGGTTCCAGATATGGTCGTTCTGGGGAAGCGCGACCGGCAGGACGAACCGCGCAACGGAGGCGGCTGGCATGCCGGCCCGGACGACACCGGGGAGCTGGCCCAACTGCGCATCGTAGGCGGCAGCGTTGCGCCGGCGGGCGGCGCAGTAGGCGGGAAGGTGCGGCAGCTTCACCCGCAGCAGGGCGCACTGCAGGGCGTCGAGCCGGAAGTTTCCGCCAACCATCTTATGGTAGTATTTCGGCTTGGCACCGTGGGTGCGGAGCAGGCGGACCCGTTCAGCCAGATCGTCGCGATTGGTGGCTACCAGGCCGCCGTCGCCGAATCCGCCGAGGTTCTTCGACGGGAAGAAACTGAAGATGCCCAGGTCGCCGATCGCGCCGCAGGACCGGCCGCGATGGCGTGCGCCGAGCGACTGCGCAGCATCCTCGATCACGGCCAGGCGATTGTCGTGGGCAAGTGTCATCAGCGGTGCCATCTCCGCCGACTGGCCAAAGAGATGGACCGGGATGATGGCCTTGGTGTGCGGCGTGATCCGGAGCGCGGCGTCGGCCGGATCGAGATTGAAGGTCACCGGATCGATGTCGGCGAACACCGGAGTCGCACCCACGCGGGCCACACACCCTGCTGTCGCGAAAAACGTAAAGGTCGGGCAGATCACTTCGTCACCCGGACCGATCCCGAGCGCCATCAGCGCAACCAGGATCGCGTCCGTGCCGGACGAGACCGCGATCGTGTGATTCACCCCGAGGAAGGCGGCGCACTCCTTTTCGAGCGACTCCACTTCGGAACCCAGGATGAAATGGCCGGAACGCATAACGCGTTCGAATGCGGCGGCGAGTTCGTCGTGGAGCGGGCCATTCTGGCGGTTGAGATCGAGCAGGGGGACGGGCATGGTGAAATCCTCAGGCGGGACGGTGGAAATCGCGATAGGGCTTCAGGCCGGCGGCCAGCTCCGGCGGGAGAGGCGCTTCCTCGTCGAGATTGAGGCAGCGGAGCGTGCCCGGGACGGTCTCATGGTACCGCAGCCCGCTTTCCGGGCACGTGAAGATGCCGTCATTCGGGTCGCGGAGCGGATGGCCGTGTCGGCTGACCCAGCCTCGCTGTCGACCAGGAACCCCAACCATCAACGCATAGTCGGGCACATCGTGGGTGACGACCGAGCCGGCTGCGATCAGGCAATAGCGGCCGAGGGTCACTCCGCAGACCACCGTGGCATTGGCTCCGACGGACGCCCCCCGGCGGATCAGGGTCTTCTCATACAAGCCGCGCCGGACAACCTGGGAACGCGGGTTGGAGACATTGGTCAGCACACAGGAAGGGCCGAGAAACACATCGTCCTCGATGTCCACGCCGGAATAGACGGCGACGTTGTTCTGGATCTTGACGTTGCTGCCGATGTGCACGCCTGGGGCGATCATGACGTTTTGACCGAGGATGCAGGCGCGGCCGATCACCGCGTTTTCACCGATGTGCACAAAATGCCAGATCTTCGACCCGGCGCCGATCTCGCACGGCTGGTCGACAATGGCGGTCGGATGGATGTAGAAGTTCGGATTCATACCAAGCTCCGTGAGTAAACATAACCACGGGTGACCCAGGGCGGCGGAGCCGCAGCCAAAGTAGCGAGCATCGAGTAGCGAGTAATAGGTAGGAAGCCGGGCAAAAAGGGTTTTCGCGGCTTGAGGGCGCTTCCGACTCCCCTGGTGCGGATGGATGCGGTCTTCATCTGTGTCATCTGAGCCATCTGTGGTTCAATAGGAAAGGGAGCAGAAGGAAATCAGTGAAATCAGTGCAATCTGTGGTGTCAGCTGAGTCTCTCAGTTTCATGTGGAAGCCCCTGCGTCAGATTGTGGGCACGGTCTGGATCTGGCCCCCATTTTCCATCGATCGGCGGCAGGCTTCAAGCACAGCCATCACCCGCAGGCCGCTTTGACCGTCGGTCAACGGGGCCCGGCGGCGGATGATGCTGTCCAGAAAAGCCGCGCATTCGAGGCGGAGCGGCTCGTCCGGCGGAAGAGGCTCGGCGTGGACCGGGCCTTTCAAAATCTCGGGAACGCCCGAGGCGAAATCCACCCGCTGGTCGAACAGCGTCAGCTTCTGTTCCAGCGGCAGCGCATCGTCGAACACGGCGACGCCGCGGTCGCCGACCACCACGAGCCGCTGTTCCTTGGTGGGGTGGAGCCAGCCCGCAAAGACATGCGCATCCACACCGCCGGCGAAGCGAAGCAGGGCGATGGCGAAATCGGCGCGCGGCGTCCCGAGCGAATAGGAGGCGAAACAGCTCACCTCGCCGGGGAGACGGCCGGTGACGCGCAACATGAGCGCAAAGTCATGTGGCGCGACGTTCCACAACGCGTCCTCCTCCGTGCGCACACGGCCGAGATTGAGCCGGCGCGAATGCAGCAGGCAGATGCGGCCCAACCGTCCGGACTCGATCCACTTCCGCAGCACGGCGGTGGCGGGATGATATTCGAGAACGTGACCGACCTGCAGGATGCGTTGCTTTCGCGCGGCAAGATCCACGAGGCGGCGGGCATCGTCCAGCGACAGCGCCATCGGCTTCTCGACGAAAAGATCCTTTCCGGCGGCCAGCGCCTGCAGGCCGAGTTCGCAGTGGGTGCCTGCCGGCGTGGCGAGCACGATCGCGTCGATATCGGGGCGGCGGATTACGCTCGCAATGTCATCGGAAATGTCGCTTCCCGGAGCCAGCTGGGCGGCCGCCTGGCGGCCGGCGGGCATGGGATCTGCCACCGCGCCCAGGGAGCCCAGCGCGTGAAAGTTGCGCACAAGGTTGCGACCCCAGTAACCGCAGCCAACGACGGCGACACGCGGTGACGACGACGGGTTCATCGGAGAGGACGCAGCAATGCCGCGCCGATTCTCGCCGCCTCCTCATCCGTGAGACCACCGGCGCTTGAACGGACGGCTTTACGCGCGTCAACCACGGCGGTTTTCATGTCGTGCAAGACAAGCGATAGCAGCAACGGAAACGAGCCTAAACTGGTTGTGGTGCCTCCGGAAACGGTGCGGCATCGGGCGATGCCGCCCGACAACTGTCGGCTTTATCATGTTTGTTCGCGGCGCGTGTTTGATGACACAGGTCCGAATGGGATGAACCTCACGCCCCCGGATCGCGCCAGCGCGCGAGGGTGAGCAGCAGAATTTGCAGATCGAGCCAGGGCGACCAGTTCTCGATGTAATAGATATCGTGCTGGATGCGCTGTTCGAGGGCACTGCCACCGCGCAGGCCGTTCACCTGGGCCCAGCCGGTCATGCCGGGTTTCACCAGGTGGCGGGGAAGGTAGTGGGGGATGGCCCCGGCGAGCTGGTCGACATGGAAGGGGCGCTCCGGGCGTGGTCCGATCAGGCTCATGTCGCCCCGCAGCACGTTCCAGAACTGGGGCAGTTCATCGAGGTTCCACCGGCGCATGAAGGCGCCGAGGTGCAGCAACCGCGGATCGTCGGGCTGCGTGCTCACATTCTCATCATCGCGATCCGCCGCTGCGGGCGTCATGCTGCGCAGCTTGTAGAGCGTGAAAGCGCGGTGTCCGGCGCCCACGCGGGACTGGCGGAAGAAGACCGGCCCGCCGGGCGATTCACGCTTGATCATCATGGCGAACAGGCCGATGAGCGGCGCGGACAGGACCAGCCCGACCAGAGCCCCGACGAGATCCATTCCGCGCTTGAGTGCCCGGTTGAAGAGCTTGTTGACGGCCAGTTCTTCCACGCCGAGCACGGGCACGCGGCCGAAGGTCTGCAGGCGGAGGCCGGAGATGAAGATCTGAAAGACCGAGGGAATAATCTTCAGCTCGACGTAGGAGCGCTCGCAGAGGTCGACAAGGCGCGCAACCTCGGCGCGCGGCAGATCGAGGCGGGCCGCGATGAGCACATCGATTTCGCGGCGCCCGAGCAACGCCGGCAATTCGCCGAGGCCGCCGAGCAGCGGCAGGGCGTCAGGGAAGGGCGGACGGCTCTGTGCATCCCCCGGCAGTTCGATGATCCCGACGAGGCGAAAGGGATGCGCCCCGGTCTGTCGGATGTCGGCGGCAAGCGCCTGTGCCTCGGCGGTCCAGCCCAGGAGAGCGACCCGCTGTTGGATCCGGCTGCGGAGCTTCGAGGAGACGAGCAACGTGTAGAAAAGGCTGCGCCAGGCGTAAAGCAGCACCAGCACGGCCACACAGGCGAACACGACGAAGAGACGCGAGATGGGCGGACTGAATTTCAGCACCAGCGACACGCCGAGGTATGCAAACAACCAGAACGCCGTGCCTTTGAGGATGATGTTGAGCGCATGATAGCGCCGCAGAAGCAGGCGCTCGTCGTAGAGATTGAGGTGAGCGAATGCGCCAACCAAAAACGCGGTGCCGAGCAGCAGCAACGGCAGGTAGTTGCGCAAATGGACGCCCTCCACTTCGATGAACACCGACCCCAGCGCCGTGTGATAGCGCAAAAGATATCCGATCATGAGTCCCGCAAACACGCACAGCGTGTCGCCGGCGAGCAACAGCAGGGGCAGGGTGCGCTGGCGAAACGGGGTTGGATTCATCGGGGCGCGGAAGTCAGATCGCGCAGGGCGGCAAGAAGCAACCGGTCGGGAAGGTAGCCTTTTTGCGGGAAGAGGAATGAGAGGTGTTCCTTCACCAGCAGGTTCTCTTGGAAGATATACAGATCGCGCACAGGGAATCCATCCTGGTTTCGCATCAGGACGCTGTAGCC
>Ga0182027_10000952_pt1 | contig 48869 bp, 44 predicted proteins | sample 712E1DmetaG_FD_121300 | JGI IMG/M metagenome (GOLD analysis project Ga0182027, IMG submission 121300) | Permafrost microbial communities from Stordalen Mire, Sweden - 712E1D metaG (Illumina Assembly) | ecosystem: Environmental > Terrestrial > Soil > Wetlands > Permafrost | place: Sweden...
AATTACGAATCTACCTATACATGAACGCGCGCGTTTTGGCATAGGTTATCTTTCGCAGGAAGCGTCAATATTCCGCAAGCTGACGGTTGCAGAAAATATAAACGCGATCTTGGAAACCCTGCCTTTGAGCCGTTCACAAAGAAAACGCAGGCTGGTTTCCTTGCTTGAAGAATTAAATATCGCGCATTTAGCAAAAAATAAGGCTTATACCTTAAGCGGAGGGGAAAGGCGCAGGCTTGAGATTACCCGCGCCCTAGTCACCAACCCTTCTTTTATACTTTTAGATGAGCCTTTTTCCGGCATCGATCCTATAGTAGTTAATGAGGCTCAGGAAATTATTAAAGAACTAAAGGCGAAAGGGTTGGGGATTTTATTAACCGATCATAATGTCCGTGAAACGCTGGCTATAACCGACCGGGCTTATTTGATCGCCGCAGGCAGCATCCTTATAGCAGGTACGGCGCATGAGCTGATTAGCCATCCGCGTGCGCGCGAGGTTTATCTGGGCGAGAAGTTTAAGATGTGAGTGAGGCCACGACTTAGCGAGCGAGAAGCGAAGCTAAGTCGTTTGGCCGAACTCATACCCGCGAATGCATGAAAATTTTAGTAAATTTTCATGCAGTATTTGAGCGGGTATATAAGATAAGTGAAGCATATTGAATAACTAATTCAGGAAAGGATTCAAATGAAAACCGAAGTAAAGAAGTTGGATAGCACTAAATGTGAATTAAGCGTAGCGGTGAGCGGTGAATTAGTCAAAAATAAATTTGAGGAAGTATTCTCTCAGTTTGCCAAAGAGGCCAAAGTTCCGGGTTTCCGTCCGGGTAAAGCTCCGCGGGATGTTTTAGAAAAACATTATGCCGCTTCAGTCCATGAGCAGGTGTTAAAGGAATTAGTTCCGGATGTGTATAATCAGGCAATTACGGCGGAAAAACTCGATGTAATTGAATTACCGCAGATAACCGATGTAAAACTAGATCGCAATAATCTTTCTTTTAAGGCGGTTGTGGAGGTATCTCCGGAAATTGCGATTAAAGATTACAAAAAGCAAAAGATAAATTATAAGGTAGTATCGGTATCTGCCGATGAAATAAAAAAGCAGATTGATTCGGTTAAAGAATCGCGCAAAGCGGAGACTTTAGACGATAAATTCAGCCGTTCTTTGGGTTATCCCAATATGGCGGAATTTGAGAAGGCGGTGGAGAGGCAGATTTTTATCTCCAAAGAAAACCAGGAGCGTCAGCGCATTGAAAATGAATTAATCGACAATCTGCTTAAGGACCTGGAATTTAAAGTCCCGGAAAGTTTGATTGCCCGTCAGACTCAGGATATGCTGCGTCAGACAAAACTGGATCTAGCGATGAAGGGAATCCCCCGGGATAAAATTGACGAGCAGGAAAAACTGATTTTGGAAGGTATCCAGCCTCAGGCTAAAAAGCAGGTGAAGATTTATTTAGTTTTGGCTCAGATTGCCAAAAAAGAGAGTATTTCTGTTGATGACCATATGCCGGCTAAGGTAATGGAGCTTTTATTAAGTGAAGCGGATTGGCAGGAGACCCATTAAAAGGGAGGATAAAATGGAAATAAAATCACAAGTATTGGTTCCCATGGTTATTGAGCAGACCAGCCGCGGATACGAACGCGCCTATGATATTTATTCGCGCCTTTTGAAAGACCGTATTGTCTTTATCGGTACGCCTATCGATGATTATGTGGCGAATTTGGTGATGGCCCAAATGCTTTTCTTGCAGATGGAGGAGAAGGATAAAGATATCAATGTCTATATTAATTCACCCGGAGGTTCGGTTACTGCCGGCCTTGCGATATACGATACTATGCAGTTTATAAAATGCGATGTGGCGACCTATTGTGTTGGCCAGGCAGCCAGCATGGGCGCGGTTTTGCTGGCAGCAGGCACTAAGGGGAAACGTTTTGTGCTTCCTAACTCACGGGTAATGATCCATCAGCCCTGGGGAGGGGTGCAGGGCGCGGCTGCCGATATATCTATCCAGGCTAAGGAGATTTTGCACCTACGCGATAAAATTAACGAGATCCTCGTGCATCATACGGGCCAGTCGATGGAGAAGATCCAGAAGGATACTGACAGGGATTATTTTATGTCTGCTCAAGAAGCAAAGGATTATGGAGTAATTGATGAAGTGGTATTAAACAACAAGAAATTGAAATAAGGGGAATAAAAATGAGAAAAAACTATCTTTTAACACCGGGTCCGACTCCCTTACCGCCTGAGGTATGTCTTGCGTTGGGTAAGCCGATTATTCATCACCGCACGCCGCAGTTTCAGGCAATACTTAAAGAGGCTAGCGAGGGTTTAAAGTATGTGTTCCAGACGCAATCAGATGTATTTATTCTTACTTCTTCCGGTACCGGAGCGATGGAGGCAGCGGTGGCTAATCTGCTTTCAGCGCAGGATACCGCGATTACCGTCGAGGGAGGTAAATTCGGAGAGCGTTGGACAGAGCTTTGCACAAGTTATGGTATTAAGGCGGAAGTGATTAAGGTCGAATGGGGTAAGGCGGTAGATCCGGGAGAGATTGAAAAGAAGCTTAAGGCAAACCCAAATATAAAAGCTGTTTTTACTACGCTTTGTGAAACCTCTACCGGCGTGGCCTGTGATATCGAGGCCATCGGTAAGGTAGTTAGTAAATATAAGGCAGCCTTAGTCGTAGATGCGATTAGCGGACTGGGAGCTATAGATTTGAAAACCGATGCCTGGGGTGTTGATGTGTGCGTTTCAGGATCGCAAAAAGGTTTTATGCTTCCTCCGGGCCTTGCTTTTATAAGCGTAAGTAAAAAGGCTTGGGATATGATTTCTGTTTCAAAGAGTCCGCGGTATTATTTTGATTTAACAGTGGCTAAAAAAGCGATTCAAAAAACAGATACTCCTTTTACTCCGGCTATTTCATTAATAGTCGCGTTGGTCGAAGTTTTGAAAATGATGAAACAGGATGGGTTGGAGAATATATTCAATCGCCATAAAATCATGGCCTCTGCTACTAAAGTCGCCATGAAGGCTTTGGGTTTAGAGTTATTCGCCCCGACCGCCGCTTCGGATGTGGTAACTGCGGTAAAAGTCCCGGCAGGTATCGATGGTGAAAAATTAGTGAAGACCATGCGTGATGTTTATGGGGTAACTATTGCCGGCGGGCAGGCAGAGTTAAAAGGTAAGGTATTCAGGTTTGCCCACATGGGTTTCATTGAAGAATTTGATATTATTGCGGGTATTGCCTGTCTCGAAAAAGTATTAAAGGAGTTAGGGTATGTTTTTGAATTAGGAGCAGGGGTTAAGGCAGCGGAAGAAGTTTTCTTAAACAAGGAGCAAGTAAAATGATTAAGGTTTTAGTCAGTGACGCGTTATCCGAAGAAGGGCTTAAGATATTTAAAGCATCAACTGAGCTCACTGTGGATGTAAAAACAGATTTAAAACCGGATGCTTTAAAAGAGATAATCAAAGATTATGACGCACTGGTAGTGCGTAGCGCAACCAAGGTAACTAAGGAAATAATTCAGGCCGCTGAAAAATTGAAGGTTATCGGCCGCGCCGGGGTTGGTTTGGATAATGTGGATTTAGAGGCGGCTACGCAAAAAGGGATTATTGTAATGAATACTCCTGCGGGTAATACTATTTCTACCGCTGAGCATACTTTTAGCATGATCCTTGCTCTTTCCAGGAATATCCCCCAGGCTAACGCATCGACGAAAAAAGGGGAGTGGAAACGCTCAAAATTTATGGGGGTGGAGGTTTACGGAAAAACCTTAGGAATAGTAGGTTTTGGCCGTATCGGCTCTGAAGTGGCCAAGCGCGCTTTATCCTTCGGAATGAAGATATTAGCGTATGATCCGTTTTTGTCGGCTGAGGTTGCCGAAAGCATTGGCGTGGAGATCGCGGAATTAAAGAAAGTGCTGCAGGAGGCTGATTATATTACTGTGCATACTCCCTTAACCGATGAAACCAGACATATGATTTCGGATAAAGAGTTTGCTTTAATGAAAAAAGGGGTACGCGTAATAAATTGCGCCCGCGGAGGAATAATTGATGAGGCAGCTCTGGTTAATGCATTAAAGGAGCAAAAGGTGGCTGGTGCAGCAATGGATGTTTTTGAAAAAGAGCCGCTTACCGTAGAGAATGAGCTTTTAAAGTTTGATAATGTAGTTATTACTCCTCATCTGGGAGCTTCTACAGAAGAGGCGCAGGTAAATGTGGCTATTGAGGTGGCAGAGATTGTACGCGATGCCCTTTTAGGCAGGGGTATACGCAATGCCGCAAATTACCCATGCTTAGAGGCGGAGGTTTGCAAAATTCTTAATCCCTATATTAATTTAGGTGAAAAACTTGGGATGTTCGCCGCGCAGCTTGTTGAAGGAAGGTTTCAGGAGTTAGTTATAAATTATAGCGGCGAGATCACTAAATATGATTTAAGTTCGGTAACTATGGCTTTGGCAAAAGGGGTACTTGAACCGATATTAAAAGAAACAGTGAATTTTGTTAATGCGGTATCCTTACTGAAAGAAAGAGGGATAAAGTTACGTGAATCAAAATCCGCTCAGGAAGGGGAGTTTGTCAATCTTATCCAGCTGGAGATTAAGACGGACAAGGAGGTTAAAAAAGTCCTTGGTACACTTTCCAGCAATAAGCAGCCGCGCATTGTAAAGATCGACGACTATTATCTTGAATTATATCCGATTGGAGAGATGGTTTTTATCCGCAACTGGGATAAGCCCGGTTTAATCGGAAGTTTGGGGACGCTTATGGGCAAGAATGGTATTAATATCGCCGCGATGACCTTTGGCCGGGATAAGCAGGGAGGAAAGGCAATCAGCGTATTAAACGTAGACAGCCAGGTTGGGCCGGAGATCCAGGATAAAATACGGGAATTAGAGAATATTTTAACTGTAAAAGTAATCAGGACATGAAAACAATTAAGTTTATATTGTTTCTTTTTGGGTTTATTGCCTTAGGTGTTAACAACCTTTATGCTAAAGAGGCAGTTATTCTTTATACTGGCAATACCCATGCCATGCTTTATACCTGCAGTTGTCCTATCGAGCGTGACGGCGGGGTAAGCCGCCGTGCTGCGCTGGTAAAAGAATTCAGAAAGAAATACCCGGGGCTTTTACTTTTGGACTGCGGTTCTTTTACCGCCGGAGGGTTAATGGATGAGTATATCCAGAATACCCGTTTGGATATGCAGCGCTCTGAAGTAAACTTCCAGGCTATGGAGTTGATGCACTATGATGCTGTTGCTATAAGCAGTGATGAATTTAATTTTGGTAAAGATTTCTTTTTAAAGAATGCCAGAAAAGACAACCCTGCGTTCTTAAGCGCTAATTTAGTTTCGGATAAGGTTGAGCCCTATATTATTAAACAGGTCTCTGGAATAAAAATCGGGATCATCGGTTTAACTAATTTAGCCGCCAACCAAAAAGCAGAAGGCTTAAAAATTGTTGCTCCCAAGATGGTAGGTCAACTGGTCAGCCGTCTTAGGAATGAAGGCGTAGAGGTGGTGATTGTTTTAAGTACTTTGGGTATGAAAGAAGATTTAGATTTAATCTCCAGGGCTAAAGGTATAGACATACTTTTTAGGGGGTCTAACCCGACAAGGGAGGATTTGGATGCTAAGGTGGGCTCTACTTTTATTGTGCGCCCATATTGGCAGGGACGTAAACTTGGGAAATTGACCCTTGAGGTTAAGAATGGAAAGCTTTCAAACTGCAAGATTGAGGATATCCGGCTGTCAGACAAAATTGCCGATGACCCTGATGTGCAATTGATCCTGCCGCGTTGCTATTCCGATGCTAACTGCAGAAAGGATGGCTCAACTGGTAGCTGCCAGAATCCGGGTGAGCTTAATAAAGCCAGTTGTTTATTCACTGAGCCAAACAATCTGAGGTTGGTTATTGTTACTGCCAAGGACTGCGTTGTTTGCAATACAGAGCCTGTCCTGGAGCTGCTAAAAAAACAATTTCCCGGTATTTATGCCGAGTATGTTGATTTTAAACAAGCTCAGAAGCTGATCAAGGATTTATCTATAAAAGTTCTACCTGCTTATATCATCGGCGGGGAAGTAGAAAATGAAATTAATTTCGAAAACTTTAAGAATAGCCTGGAACCAATTGGCGGCATGTACCTGCTTAAACCGCAGGTAAGCGGCATATCATATTTTATAAACCGGCCGGTTAAAAAAGGTAACCTGGATTTATTTTTTACTATGTTTGATAAAGAAGCCGCAGGGCTTCTTTCGGTATTAAAAGAATTTAACCCAGGTTTACATTTTCTGGCGGTGGAGAAGGGGGATGGTTTTGATACCAAGAACGGTACCCCCGAAACAGAGGAATACCTGCGCGGGGTTTGTGTCCAGAAGTATTATCCGGAAAAGTTTTGGGATTATTTAATCTGCCGTGCTAAAAATATCAATAGTTCATGGTGGGAGGATTGCCTTTTAGAAGCTGAGGCGCCGCAAATAAAAACCTGCGCTAAGGGGCCTGAAGGGGCTCGCCTGCTTAAAGAAAATATCGTTTTAAATAAAGAAGTGCAGGTTAGTTTTGGCCTGAGCTATCTTTTGGACAACTATCAAATATTTTCTTCGCGCGGGGTACCGAATAAAGAAGAGCTCAGGAAAATAATAAAAAAGTAGGTAATAAAAGGAGCAAGCATGGAGCATAAGCCGAAAATCTATTTAATTGATGTAACTAACCGCGATGGGGTACAGACTTCGCGTATCTGTTTGTCTAAATTACAGAAGACCATGATTAACTGGTATTTGGACCAGATGGGAATTTTTCAATCGGAGTTTGGCTTTCCACTCACGCGCCATGAAACAAATTACCTGAATGCTAACTTAGAATTGGCTAAAATGAAGGGGCTTTCTAATATCAGATTAAGCGGTTGGCTGCGCGCGACAAAAGAGGATGTAAAAGGGGCTTTTAAGCTGGTCCCGCATTTAAAATACCTCAATCTTTCTATTTCAACCAGCGACCAGATGATTATCCATAAATTTAAAGGCAAATTGGATCATCAATCGGTAATACAGGAGATGGAGGAGGCGGTAGCTGAGGCAATAAAATCAGGGGCAGAGGGTATCGGTGTAAACGCGGAAGATGCTTCGCGTACCAATATGGATTATCTGATTGAGTTTGCCGCAAAAGCAAAGAAGGCGGGTGCAGAAAAGATTCGTTATTGTGATACATTAGGATGCGATACCCCTTTTAGTATATACGAGCGCATAAAGTTGCTCTCTGAAAAAGTAGGTTTGCCCGTTGAGGTGCATTGCCACAATGATTTGGGCTTGGTGGTTGCCAATTCTATTGCCGGAGCCAAAGCGGCAAACGATGCCGGGGTAGATGCCTACATCAATACTTGTGTTAATGGCATGGGCGAACGCGCCGGCAACGCGGATTTGGTTTCAGTAATTTTAGCGATTAAGTTCGGCCAGGGGATGCAGAATTATCATTTAGACGAAAAGGTGGATTTGAAGATGGCCTGGAAGATCTGTAAATATGCATCTTACGCCTTTGGCGTTCCTATTCCTATTAACCAGCCAGGAGTGGGGGCTAATGCTTTTGCCCATGAATCCGGTATTCATGCCGACGGGGCTTTAAAAGACAGACGCAATTATGAGCTTTATGATTATGAGGAGCTTGGCCGCGGAGAGCCGGAGATAATCGAAACAGGAAGGAAGATTACCGCCGGAGAATATTCCGGTATTAAAGGGTTCCGCAATGTTTATGAAAAACTAGAGGTGCCTTTTAAGGATGATGCCGAGGCCACGCGTATATTGGAGTTGGTCAGGTACGCTAATGTGCATAATCAGAAACCTCTGGTTGATGATGAGTTGAATTTTATCGCTAAATATCCCGATATCGCGCATAAGATTTTTACCATGACGCCATAATATGTTTATAGGGCGTAGAATATAGGTAAAACAAAGAAAAGGAAAAGATGAATATAGTTATTGTGGGGATGCAGTGGGGTGATGAGGGTAAGGGTAAAATTATTGATATTCTCTCCCAGAAGGTAGATTATATTGTGCGTTATCAGGGCGGCAACAACGCCGGCCATACCGTAGTGGTAGGCCCGAAAGAGTATGTTTTTCATCTTATTCCTTCCGGTATATTGCATGCTGGTAAAATCTGTTGTATCGGTAACGGCGTAGTAATTGATCCGGAGGTGCTTTTACGCGAGCTAAATGATCTGCGCAGAAACGGCATTGATTTTTCCCGGCGTTTTAAGATCTCTGCTTTGGCGCATTTGATTATGCCATATCACAAGAATTTGGATCAATTACGCGAAGGCAAAAGAAAGAATAAGATCGGCACAACCGGCAGAGGGATAGGCCCCTGCTATGCCGACAAGATTAATCGTTGCGGCATCCGCATGATTGATTTATCCAATCCCGCAGTTTTTAAGGATAAGCTTAAAGATAATCTTAAGGAGAAAAATGAAATCTTTAAAAAGGTGTATCAACATCCCGGTTTTAGTTTTGGAAAGATATACCGGCAATACCTGGATTATGGCAAACTATTCGCTCCTTATGTCTGCAATACCGCCGCGTTATTAAATAAAGCAACCGATGAAAAATTGGATATTCTTTTAGAGGGAGCCCAGGGGACATTCCTGGATATTGATTTTGGGACATATCCTTTCGTTACTTCTTCTTCGGCAACCTCAGGCGGGGCTTGTATCGGTACAGGTATATCTCCGGTTAAAATTAATAAGGTCGTCGGTGTTTGTAAGGCCTATACCACGCGGGTTGGTGAAGGTCCATTTCCTACGGAGTTTGCTTTAGGGTTTGGTAAATTTATGCGTGATAAAGGGAAAGAGTTTGGCGCTACCACCGGTAGGCCGCGCAGATGCGGATGGTTTGATGCTGTGATGGCTAGGGAATCTGTAATGCTTAATGGTATTTCAGAGCTGGCGATTATGAAAATGGATATACTTGATGGGTTGGACAAAATTAAGATTTGCGTTGCCTATAAATATAAAGGTAAGATAATCAAGGAATTCCCGCACGATCTTGAAGTCTTAAACAGGGCTGCTCCCGTTTATAAAGAGATGCCGGGTTGGCCTAATCAAATTGATAAGCCGAGTACTTTTAAAGAGTTGCATCCTAACGCCCGGGCCTATCTCCTGGAGCTGCAAAGCCGGCTTAAGGCTAAAATAACTATGGTCTCAATAGGTTCCGCCAGAAAAGATACCTTATTTATTTAAGTAAAATATGAATGGTTCCGCCCTTTTTCTCTTGACTATAATAAGGGGTTATGTTATATTTAAACTTCAATTAAAAAGGAGAATTAATATGAGAAATAATCTTTTCAAGTTCACATTGGTTTCATTCCTAACGTTGACTTTAGCCGGATGTAGTTTTGTTTTCCAAAGCGGCAGGCGTTCTGATGCCCAAAAAATCGAGGAATTAAATGCCCAGCTGGATGAACTTGCCCGTTCAAAGAGTTTGCTGGAACAGAAGTTTGGTCAGGAAATAAGTGATAAGCAGATAAAACTTCAAATGATGGAGAAGGGGCTGGTTATTACCGTCGTAGGAGACCTTTTATTTGATTCCGGAAAAGCCAAGATCAGGTCTGAGGCATATCCTTTATTGGACAAAGTATCAGAGGTATTGAAAGATAATATGGCGCAGTTTAATGTAGGTATTGAAGGCCACACGGATAATCTCCCGATCAAACATTCCGGATGGAAATCGAATTGGGAGCTTTCTACCGCCCGCGCCTTAAGTGTTTTACATTATTTGGTAAAAGATCAGGGTATAGCGCCTGAGCGTTTATCGGCAATCGGTTATGGCGAATACCGTCCAGTGGCCTCCAATGAAACTAAAGAAGGCCGTAAGCAGAACCGTAGGGTAGAGATAGTTATTCTGCCTAATGTTACTAAAGTTAAAGGTGATTCCAAAGATTCTTCTGAGGTTAAAAATTCCGAAAGTAAGCTTAATACAGATTCAACTGAGCTTAAAGAGCCTAAAGAGAATCTTAAATAATAAGTCAAGCTAAGCGGTTTAGCTGATTGGAAACTTAGGTTAAGAAAATGGAAGATGTTATAAAGAACCGCATAGTAATTATCTTAGCGATATTCTCTGCGTTATTTTTCTTCGCTACGCTTAGTTCATGCAATAGCGCGATGCGCCAAAAATCCAGCCGCGATAAAGAAATGGCTGTGCGTCTTCAGCTGGAAGAGAGGGTGAATAAGTTCTCCCAGGAGAGGTCGGCTTTAGAGGAAAAGGCCAAGGCAAAAGAAAAAGAGGCCGCAGAGGCAAGAGCAGCGCTTGAAGAAGCTAAAAAAATTTTAGTCCAGGAGCAACTGGTCAACCAGAGCCTTAAGGATGAACTGCAAAAAGAAGCTAAGCTTAAAGAAGCTTCAGTAGCGGATTTAAAGAAGGCACCGGTAGGCGGGAAGAACTTTAAATGAAATAAAAGGGGGTAAAGAACGTAAGTAATTGTTCTGTGAAAAGGGGAGAGATTCCCCCTTTTTTATTATTAGAGGGAGGTGGGTGTGATGAAAATGTTAAACAAGGTGAAGGAAAAATTAAAGAAAATTATACCTGCTAAGTTTGCTTTAAAGTCAAAAAAGAAGAAATCTAATGTTGCCGGGTCTAAGGTTTCCGCGGCTAAAGATATTCCCGGTTTTCAGGAGACTATCGCCGTAAACACTAAATTTTCACATCCGGAGGATACGCGCGTAAGGAGTGCTATGCCGCAGGAGTTGCCTCTTTGCTATGACCAGGATAAGATTATTCTACAAGTGCGCGATCCGCGTTGGTTGCATTCTTATTGGGAGATAAGAAACCAAACCATTGAAGGGTTGAAAAGCAAGTTGGGAGATGCTTTCTATCGCGCGAAAAAAATCTTAAGGGTTTATGATGTTACCAATGTTCTCTTCAATGGTTCTAATGCCAACAGTTTTTTTGATATTCATTACAATGATTTTGCCAATAGCTGGTATATCGACACAGCGGGTCCCGGTCGCGCTTGGTGTGTGGACCTGGGGTTAATGTTAGCCGATGGCCGGTTTATTACTATTTTACGTTCCAATGTAGTGCAAACTCCTCTGGATGGGCCTTCATGGATTACGGATGAAGAATGGATGATTCCTGATGATGTTTTTGCCAGGCTTTATGGTATGGGTTTTGGTTTAGGAAAAAGTTCTCCGGTAGGACGTGCCTGGCAGGAGCGTACAAAACAAGGTTTATTTAGCTCCGGGATATCCTCAAGCCCTGTAAGGAAAGAAGTCAAGGAGAGAAGCTTCTGGATGAAAGTGGATTGCGAGTTGATTGTTTATGGAGCAACTGAGCCCGACGCAAAAGTTACAGTGCAGGGACAGCCGATTAATTTAAGGCCCGACGGTACTTTTACCTTACGCTATTATTTACCGGACAGTAAGCAGGTAATCCCGGTTAGGGCGATATCTGTGGATAAGTTAGAAGAGCGTACTATCACCCCGATCGTAACGCGAGAAACCAAATAAACCTATGCCTAAAGGATACCTTTGTTTAGTTTTACATGGCCATCTGCCTTTTGTGCGCCATCCGGAACATGAGAATTTTCTGGAAGAGGATTGGCTTTATGAAGCAATTACCGAAACTTATGTGCCGTTGATCTCTGTTTTTGAGGGGCTCATTCGCGACGGTATAGACTTCCGGATTACCATGACCTTAAGCCCGACACTTATTTCCATGCTTGCGGACCCTTTGCTGCAGGAGCGTTATTTGAAGCATATAAATAAACTTATTGAATTGTCCCAAAAAGAAATGGAAAGGACAAAGTGGCAGGAGGCATTCAGGCGCCTGGCAGAGATGTATTTTAACAGATTTTCGCACGCCCGGGATACCTTCCAGAAATATAACCGTAACCTGGTGCACGCTTTTAAGAAATTTCAGGATTTAGGTAAGCTTGAGATAATCACCTGCGGAGCAACACATGGGTTTTTCCCGCTTATGGATGTTTGCCGGGATTCGGTGCGCGCGCAGGTAAAGGTGGCTGCAGACCATTATGAAAGTACCTTTGGCAGAAGGCCGCGGGGTATCTGGTTGCCGGAGTGCGGTTTTTGCCCCGGGCATGACGAAATACTTCGCGAAGCGGGGATCCGTTTCTTTTTTACTGATTCTCATGGTTTGTTGCACGGTACCCCTCGTCCTAAATATGGGGTTTTTGCCCCGGTTTATTGCAAGGGTACTGGTGTAGCTGCCTTTGGCAGGGATTTGGAGTCATCAAAACAGGTCTGGTCTTCTATTGAAGGATACCCCGGAGATTATAACTATCGTGAATTTTACCGCGATGTTGGTTTTGACCTGGAGTTTGAATATATTAAGCCTTATATCCATCCTGACGGGGTACGTATTAACACAGGAATAAAATATTATCGTATTACCGGTACAAGCAATCATAAGGAGCCTTATGTCCAGGAGTGGGCAAGGGATCGCGCGGCAGAGCATGCCGGTAATTTCATGTTTAACCGTCAGAAGCAGGCCAGCTACCTTAATGATCTTATGGGTAAGCCGCCGATTATTGTCTCACCGTATGACGCCGAGCTTTTTGGGCATTGGTGGTATGAAGGTCCGATGTGGTTAGATTTTCTTTTCCGCAAAGTTGCCTGCGATCAGAATGAAATACGTATGATTACTCCTTCGGAATACCTGGAGGAGAATCCGCGTAACCAGGTAATTACTCCATCGCTTTCCAGTTGGGGATATAAAGGTTATTCGGAGATGTGGCTGCAGGGCTCAAACGATTGGATTTATCGCCACTTGCATGCGGCTTCAGGGCGGATGAGCGAATTAGTTAAAGCTAACCCCGGAGCTCAAGGTTTACTACGCCGGGCTTTAAATCAGGCTCTGCGTGAGCTTCTGCTAGCGCAGAGTTCAGATTGGGCGTTTATCCTGGGTACGGGCACGCATACCAGTTATGCGGTACGTCGCACCAAAGATCATCTCTTAAGGTTCAACCGTATCTACGAAGATATCAAGTCCAATAATATTAATGAGAATTGGCTTTCGGATATTGAATATAAAGACAATCTCTTCCCAAATATAGATTATCGGGTACATCAGTAGCATGCAGGATAATCCCAAAATCCCCAAGCACGTAGCTTTTATTATGGACGGTAATGGCCGCTGGGCAAAAGAAAGAGGCTTAAGCCGTACTACCGGGCATCAGGAGGGTATAAAGCGGGTTAAAGAGATTATCCGCGGCGCCGGACAGCTAGGGATCCAGGTAGTTACTTTCTTTGCTTTTTCAACAGAGAATTGGTCGCGGCCAAAAAATGAAATTAGTGTCCTGATGCGCTATCTGGATCATTTCCTGGATAAAGAGGTTGTTGAATTACATAAAAATAATATGTGTTTTATGGTTATCGGCAGAAATGACCCTCTTCCTAAATATCTTCAGGCGAAGATTAAGCAATCCCAGGAGAAGACCAGCGCTAACACCGGTTTGAAGGTTGTTCTGGCTTTAAATTACGGAGGCAGGCAGGAGATCGTGGATGCCGCTAAGAAGTTTGCCGAAGATGTATTGGCGGCTAAGGTTGATCTTGAGAGCATGGAGGCGAAGCAATTCAGCCGTTATTTTTACGCAGCCGACTTGCCTGATCCTGACCTTCTAATCCGCACCAGCGAAGAGATGCGCATCAGCAATTTTTTGCTCTGGCAGCTTTCATATGCTGAGTTTTATTTTTCTAAGAAATACTGGCCGGATTTCGGTATTGAAGATTTAAAAGAAGCAATCAAGGAGTATCAAAAAAGAGAGCGTAGATTCGGAGGTTTAGGTGTTCGTTAAAAGAATAATCAGTTCTACTGTGCTTATCAGCATTATTTCAGTGGTGATTTTTTTTGACTGGCTCTGCGGATTAGTGGCTACTATTTTTATTATCGCCGGTTTATATGAATATTTTGTGATGCTTGAGAAAAAAGGGATAAATATCTACAAATATTTCGGTATCGGCATGGGGACGATTATTCCCCTGTCTATTATGTTCAGGTTTGAGCCGACCAAAAGTTGGGAGCTGCTTTTTATTGTTTTGGCTTTGTTTTTTCTCCTGCTTATGCAATTTAAGCGCCGGGATTCATCCGGAGTTATCGTGGATATCTCGACTACGCTTTTTGGCATACTTTATGTCTCTTGGTTTTTTAGTTTTATTATAAAGATACGCTATCTTGTCGGAGGTTTTGGCTTTCTGGTGGCTTTGTTGTTAATCATTAAGCTGGGAGACATCGGCGCATTTTTAGTGGGAAGCCGCTGGGGAAAGCGGCCATTAATGCCGCACATAAGCCCTAAGAAGACCGTTGAGGGTTCAATCGGCGGTTTATTATTTAGTATCCTGGGTGCTTTTGTTTGTAAGCCGCTTTTGCCTTTTAGTTATGGGCATTTGTTATTAATCGCGGTTGCTTTAGGGGTACTTGGTCAATTAGGTGATCTTTCTGAATCGTTGCTTAAACGTGACTGCCAGATTAAGGATTCAGGAAACATCTTTCCGGGCATGGGCGGAGTATTAGACCAGATCGATAGTTTGTTATTTACCGCCCCGGTATTTTATTTTTATCTTAGCGTAATCGTCAAATGAAGAGAATCGCGGTTTTAGGTTCCAGCGGATCTATAGGAGAGAGTACTCTTGCGGTAATAAGAAGTCTGCCGCAACAATTTAAAGTTGTGGCTTTAAGCGTTAATTCGGATATCGTTAAGTTAGAACGACAGATCAATGAATTTAAGCCGCACCTTGTATGCGTAAAAGATGAGCAGGCAGCTTTTAAATTACGCTCTCGCGTAGGTTCATCAACTAAGGTTTTCTGCGCGGACGCAGGCTTGAGTGAGATGGTTAAAGATAGGCAGATCGACCTGGTAATGTTCGCGATTACCGGTTCGGCTGCGCTTAACCCTTTGCTTAGCGCCATTAGAAACGGCAAAGATATCGCCTTGGCTAATAAAGAGGCCCTGGTGATGGCCGGCCCCATAGTTATGCGTTTGGCGAAGAAGCACAAAGTTAATATCTTGCCGGTTGATAGTGAGCAATCAGCCATCTGGCAGAGCCTGGGAGGTTTTTGCAACTCCGATGTCAGGCGGGTATATCTGACTGCATCCGGCGGTCCCTTAAGGAATCTTCCGGCCAGTAAATTTAAAAAGGTAAATCTGGGGAAGGTATTACGGCATCCCCGCTGGAAGATGGGCAGAAAGATAACAGTTGACTCGGCAACCTTGATGAATAAGGGGCTAGAGCTGCTTGAGGCGATGTTTTTATTTGATTTAAGATTAGAAAAGATTAAGGTATTGATTCATCCTGAGGCCTTGATCCATTCTATGGTTGAGTTTAATGACGGGGTAATTATGGCCCAGCTTTCAGCGGCGGATATGCGTATACCTATACAATATGCTTTATCTTATCCGCAGAGGTTGGTGAATAACCTTCCGGGGATAGATTTCTACCGTCTTAATAAGTTGCATTTTGAGAAACCGGACCTGAAAAAATTTCCCTGTCTGGGCTTAGCGTATCAGGCAGCTAGGCAGTTGGGGACAATGCCTGCGGTTTTAAATGCCGCTAATGAAGTCAGCGTGAATAAATTTTTAAATAAGCGGATAAATTTTTTAGCTATACCAAAAATAATAGAGAAGGTAATGCGTCGCCATACTAGAATAGTTAACCCGGACTTATCGGATATAATCTCTGCTGATGCCTGGGCTAGGGAAGAAGCTGCCTGTATCGGCGTTAACACAAACTAAATATGATTGCCACACTTATTTTTATTTTAATCTTAAGCCTGCTAATTATTGTGCATGAGTCCGGACATTTTATCGCCGCGCGAAAGAATGGCGTGCGGGTTGAGAATTTTTCTTTAGGATTTGGGCCGCAGATTTTTAAAAAGAAGAAAAATAATACCGAATACAGCATAAGCCTTATTCCTTTAGGCGGCTATGTGAAGATGGCGGGAGACAGCCAAACGGAATATAAAGGTAAGCCTGACGAATATTTCGCTAAAAGCATTGGCAGCCGGTTCCAAATTATTTTCTTCGGCCCATTTTTAAATTACGTACTTGGGTTTCTATTTTTCTGGTGCATACTTTTTGTGGGTTATCCCAGCCTGACTACTAAGGTTGGCGGTTTAATTGATGGTTACGGAGCCAAAGTTGCAGGTTTAGCTGTAGGCGATAAGATTACCGCCGTAGATGGGAATAAAGTTGATTTGTGGGAGGATCTACAGCATCAAATCCAGAAAAGAAAATCCAAAGAAAGCGTGGATTTAGTGGTTTTACGCGACAATCATGAGCTGAAATTTAATGTATTGATTAAAGATAAAGTTTTGGGTGATGAATTAGGCGAGAAACGCGCCCTGGGTATTATCGGTATCGCCCCTTTTGATGAAATTGTTGAGGTCAAGCACGGATTTTTTGTGTCGGCCTACCTGGGCCTTAAGAAAACCATTGATTTGACGGTTATGACCTATAAAGGGTTATGGAGGTTGATTAGCGGAAGAATGTCTATGCGCGATTCCATGACCGGGCCGCTGGGGATATTTTTTATTACCTCTAAAACAGCAAAATTGGGGATAGTCGCGGTTATGCATTTGATTGCGGTATTAAGCGTAAGCCTGGCGATATTTAACCTTCTGCCGCTGCCTATTCTTGATGGGGGGCATATCTTTTTGTTAGGTTTGGAAAAACTAAGGAAGAAGGCCCTTGGAATTAAGGCAGAGCAGGTAATTAATAATGTAGGTTTTACTTTGATGATCACGATAGCTGTAGTGGTTACTTATAATGATATATTGAGGCTTTATGGTGATAAAATCAGTAAATTTATGACAAAATAATATGAATATCGTAAGAAGAAAAAGTAAGGTTGTAAAAATTGGTGATGTCGGAATAGGCGGGCGAAATCCTGTCGCGATCCAATCAATGACCAAGACAAGGACCTCCGACGTAGAAAGCACCGTTATTCAGATCAACCAATTAAAGGATGCCGGTTGTCAAATTGTGCGCCTGGCAATTAATGATCTTGAGGATGCCGTAGCGTTAAAGCGGATTAAAGCGAAAGTGAAACTGCCGCTTGTGGCGGATATCCATTTTAACTTTCGCTTGGCAATCGCCGCGATTGAAAATGGGGCGGATAAAATAAGGTTGAACCCGGGTAATATTGATAAAAAACAGGAGATAAAAGAAGTTGTTGCGGCATTAAAGGCGGCCAGGATCCCCTTGCGCATCGGGCTTAACTCCGGTTCGGTAAAAGAGGCAGGGTTAAAGAAATCTTCCATGGGCGATAGGTTACTTTTTTCCTGTATGAGCTATGTAAAGATGGTTGAGAGGTTTAAGTTTAATAATATCGTAATTTCTCTTAAGGCCAACAATGTCCTGGATACGCTTGATGCTTATCGCAAGATTTCCAAGGCTTGCGATTATCCTTTGCATCTCGGTTTGACTGCCACCGGTTCTGTTTATAACGGGATTATTAAGTCCAGCGTGGCTTTAGGGGCTTTACTTCTGGACGGTATTGGTGATACAATAAGGGTGTCCTTGACTGAAGAACCGGTAGAAGAGGTCAGGGTAGCTAAATGTATATTAGAATCTTTGGGTTTACGTAGTTTCGGACCGCAGGTTATAAGTTGTCCTACTTGCGGTCGTTGCAAGGTGGATTTGGTAGGCATAGTAAAAGAATTGGAGAATAAGCTATCGACTATTAATTATAGGCCATTGCCCCGGCCGTTAAAATTAGCTATAATGGGTTGCGTGGTTAACGGTCCCGGAGAGGCTAAAGAGGCGGATATCGGAGTTGCTTTTGGCAGCCGTGAAGGAGTTTTATTTAAGCATGGTAAAATAGTCAGGAAAATAGCTCCAGGCGATTGCGTGCGGATTGTATTAGGTGAACTTAAAACCAAGGAGAAGACGTGGCACATCAAACATTAAAAGGCAGGGTACGCGAAGATTTCATTGCTCGATTCAGCAGTGTTTTATCTAAGAGTTCCGGCAATAAAATGGAAGTAGCGGCTACGATTAGGCAGATCCTTGAGGGAATCCTTACCCAGCCGCGTGGTGTGCTTAGGGAACAGGATAGAGAAGCTATTATTAATGAATTGGTTGATGAATTTGCCGGTTTTGGCCCTATTGAGAAATTGATGATGGACCATGAAATTACGGAGATTATGATTAACGGCACGCATAATGTGTATGTAGAAAAAAGCGGGAAAAAGATGTTGACTGATATCAGGTTTGACAGTGATCAGCAGCTTATGTATGTTATCCAGAAGATATTGGCGCCCACTAGGAGACGGGTTGACGAGAGCCAGCCTTATACTGATGTTTGCCTGCCGGATGGTTCGCGAGTTAATATTATTATCCCACCGTTAGCTTTGGATGGACCAACAATAACTATCCGTAAGTTTCTTAAAGTAATTCAAAGGACAGAGGACCTGATCAGCCTGGATACATTGGATAAGAGAATGGCGGATTTTCTGGTTGCTTGCATAAAAGCCAAAGTGAACATGATATTTGCCGGCGCAACAGGAAGTGGTAAAACTACAACCGTGGGTGTGCTTTCCAGCTATATTGATAATGATGAGCGTACCATTGTTATCGAAGATACAGCTGAGTTGCATCTGGCGCAGGATCATGTGGTGAGGCTTGAGACCAAGCCGCCTAATATTGAAGGAAAAGGCGAAATCAGCATTAGAGATCTTTTCAGGAATTCTTTGCGTATGCGGCCACAGAGGATTATTTTAGGGGAGATCAGAAGCTCCGAGGCCCTGGATATGCTTCAGGCGATGTGCTCCGGGCATAGCGGCGCTCTTTCGGTAATCCATGCAAATACCCCTCAGGAGGTTATGCATCGTATAGAGACGATGATCTTAATGTCGGGGATCCCCATATCCCTAGAGGCGATTCATCGCCAGATTGCTGCATCTTTGCATTTAATTATTCAGCAGGATCAGCTTGCAGATGGTTCGCGTAAGATTACCCGGATTACCCAGATAAACGGGCTCAAGAACGGCTGGGCGAATCTTGAGGATATTTTTTATTATGAAATAAACGATGTTGTCGAGCATGGCAAGGTGAGCGGCCGTTTCAGGGCTACGGGAGTCCAGCCGTCATTCTACACACTCTTTTCTAAAAGAGGGATAGCTTTATCAAAAGAGATTTTTAATAAGGACTAATATGTATTGGAGTAAAAGTTTTATTCCCACATTAAAAGAAAATCCGCAAGAGGCGGAATCAACTAGCCATAAATTACTGCTGCGCGCCGGGCTCGTGCGCATGCTTATGGCAGGGGTGTATTCCTATCTTCCTTTAGGGTTGAGGGTTTTGGAGAATATTCAGGAGATTATCCGCCAGGAGATGAATGCCTGCGGCGCCAATGAACTATTACTTCCGGCTTTGCAGCCCCTGGAGCTTTGGCAAAAAACCGGCCGGGATAAAGATTTAGGCCAGGTGATGTTTGGTTTTAAGGATCGTCGGGGCAGAAGTATCTGCTTGGGGCCGACACATGAAGAGGCGATTACGGATTTAGTAAGAAGCCAGGTCTCAAGTTACAGACAGCTTCCTTTGGTTTTATACCAGATTCAGACTAAGTTCCGCGATGAGATCCGGCCGCGTTTCGGTTTAATCCGCTGTTGCGAGTTTATTATGAAGGACGCTTATAGCTTTGACCAGGATGAGGCGGGTTTGGATAAGAATTATCAGGCGATGTTTAAAGCCTATAAAAATATATTTTCGCGGCTGGGTTTAAAAATCCTGATTACTGAGGCGGATTCGGGAGTTATGGGTGGTAAAGTCTCGCATGAATTTATGGTTCCCAGCCAGGATGGGGAAGATGTGGTTTTATCATGTTCAAAGTGCGCGGAAGCCAGAGCATTTAAGGAGACAGAAAGCCAGGAGTGCCCGAAATGCAAAACTAAAATGGATAAGCTAAATTGCATTGAAGTAGGCCATATCTTTAAATTAGGAACAAAATACAGCCAGGCAATCCAGGCTAATTTCTCTGACGCCAAGGGGGAGCTTAAACCGGTAATTATGGGTTGTTACGGTATCGGCGTATCGCGTCTGGTTTCGGCAGTGATCGAGCAAAATAATGACAGCGAAGGTATTATCTGGCCGCCGGAAGTGGCGCCTTTTGCCGTAATTATCCTGCCCCTGGATGTAACAGATGCGGCGATTATGGATCTAGCAAAGGATATTTATTCTCAGGTTATTGACGCGGGCAAGGAAGCGCTTTTAGATGACCGCGATGAAAGAGCGGGAATTAAATTTAAAGACGCTGATTTGCTGGGAATCCCCGTGCAGGTGGTTATTGGCCGTACTGCGGTTAAAGATAATGTTGTCGAAATCAAGGTGCGCAGCAGTAAAGAAAAAATAATCTGCCCTAAAGCTCAAGCGTTGACAGAAATAAAACGTTTAACTAATATTTATGGATCGCCAGATATTAAAAAATGAAATAGATGCGTTGGTTAAGGATTTATTTACCGCGCGGGGTTTTATTCTGGTGGATATTATTTCCAGGTTTGATGGCTCCGGATTATCATTAAATCTGCTTGTGGATAGGCCGCAAGGTGGTGTTAGTTTAGAGGAGTGTGTTTTATTAAACCGCTTAGTGCGTCAGGTGCTGGATGAAAAGAGCGAATTTTACGGCCAATACAGTTTAGAGGTTGCCTCTCCCGGACTTGACAGGCCGCTAAAGACAAAAGAAGATTTTATGCGCTGCCTGAATAAGCAGGCGGTATTTTTTCTCAATGATTTAATAAACGGGAAATGTGAATGGAATGGTTTAATCATCAGGGTTAATGAAACAGCCGTATTTATCGAGCAAACAGGGGAGGTTTTAGAGGTCCCCTTGATTAAAATAAACAAGGCAAAATTGATAATTTAAATGAGGAGATCTCGCTTTAAGTGTTTGCAGTTTAATTTGAAAAGTCCTATTCAAGCGGGATTAATTCGCACATTGGCTTACTCATACTGTCGTATTCGTAAGTCAAGTGCTCATTAAAACGGAGAGTTAAAAATGAGTCATGAGCTTTTGGCAATTATTGAGCAGATTGAACGGGAAAAAGGGATTAAAAAAGAGGTTATGCTTGAGGCAGTGGAGAGCGCTATGCTTAGCGCTGCCAAGAGAGTGATTGATCTAAAACCGGATGAAGAGTTTAAAGTTGAGATTGATCGCGTTACAGGAGAGATCCGCGCTTTTCGCAATAACGAAAAGGTAACCAATATTGATTTTGGGCGAATTGCCGCTTCTACTGCTCGTCAGGTAATTATCCAGAAGATGCGCGAGGCGGAGAAGGATGTGGTTTTCGGCGAGTTTCAGAGCCGTGTAGGGGAGATAGTCAGCGGAACAGTTTACCGTTTTGAAAAGGGCAATGTGATTGTCGACCTGCTGGGTAAAGCCGAGGGTATCTTGCTTAAGCGCGAACAGTCTCCTAAGGAAGAGTTTAAACAGGGCCAGCGTATTCGTGCTTATGTTGTTGAAGTAAAGAAAGATGTTAAGGGTCCGCAGATTATTCTGTCGCGTGCGCATCCGAATCTGGTTAAAGAATTATTTGAATTAGAGGTCCCTGAGATTTATGAAGGGATCGTTGAAATAAAAGCCATATCCCGTCAGGCGGGGGAACGCACTAAAATTTCGGTCTCTTCGAAGAATGATAAAGTTGATTCAGTGGGTGCCTGTGTAGGTATGCGCGGAAACCGCGTAAGGAATATTGTTAATGAACTCCAGGGGGAAAAGATTGATATTGTGCGTTTTAATGATGATGTGCGTGAATATATCAAAGCCGCTCTTTCTCCGGCTAAAGTTTCTGAGATAAAATTGGACAGAGAGAAGATGAAGGCCGGGGTTATTGTGGATGATGACCAACTTTCTTTGAGTATCGGTAAACACGGACAGAATGTACGCTTGGCTTCCCGGCTTGTAGGTTGGGAGTTGGATATCCGGACCAAGAGTATGATTGCCGCTGAAGCATTGGGTGGTAAAGCTGAAGTTAAAGCTGCTGCTGAACCAGAAGCAGAGACTGACCAGCAGGATGAGCCTAAAGTAAAGAAAGCCAAGAAGGAGGCCAAGAAAGAAACTAAAAAAGAAGACAAGAAAGAAACTAAAAAGACAGTTAAGAAGGAGGAGGCGTCTTTAGAGGATCTTTCCGGCGTTGGAGATAAAATTATAGAGAGTTTGAAAGAAGCCGGGATTAAGAGTATCAATGATATAATTGAGGCTAAGGAAGAGGGTTTGGTAAAAATTAAGGGTATCGGGGAAAAGAAAGCTCAAAAAATAGTCGCAGAGGCAAAAAAATTAGTTTAGTTTTAATATAAACGCCTGCCTGTAGGTCTACCTGTCGGTAGACAGGCAGTTTAGGGAGAAAGATTATGCCCAAAATAAAGAAAGAAAAAACAGCAGTAAAAAAAGTATCTAAACCTAAGGTTGCAGCGCAGAAGCGCGTACCGACTCATCAGATAGAGTCGGGTGCAGCGCAGAAGCGCGTACCGGCTCATCAGATAGAGTCGGGTGCAGCGCAGAAGCGCGTACCGGCTCATCCTAAAACCGTTTCTAAAGTCCATGCTTTAAAAACCAAAGTTGCGGTTAAGCCTAAAGTTGTTATAAAAAAGAAGGAAGAAACCCATCCGGTAATTAAGCCCGTGGTAAAACATGAGCCAAAAGCCGAGGTAAAAATAGAGATTAAGCCTGCTGTGCAGAAACACGTACCGGTGCATCCGGTAGAACCTGCTGCAGCGGTTAAAGTAGAGGCGAAACACGAAGCAAAACCTGAAGTAAAGCCTGCAGCAAAACCTATGCATGAGCCTGAGGTTAAAATCAAAGTAATCCATGATATAAAACCAGAGCCTGTTCCTGAAGTTAAAATTGAAACTGTCCCGAGTAAAGAGATTGAGATCGAACTCCCGATTACGCTCAAAGATTTAGCGGTGAAGTTACAGGAAAAATCAAGTGTTCTCATAAAACACCTTATGAGTACAGGGGTAATGGTTGGTATTAACCAGGCCCTTGATGAGGAGTCTGTAAATAAGCTGTGTTTAAAATATAACTGTAAGGTTAAGAAGGCGCTTAACGCCGAAGAAATAGCTCTGCAGGAGCATAAAGAAAAAGATAAACCCGGGGAGCTTAAGAAACGCTCGCCAATAGTTACTTTTATGGGGCATGTTGATCACGGTAAGACCTCTCTTCTTGATGCTATACGCAAAACTAAGGTTGCGGAGGGTGAGCACGGAGGAATTACGCAGCATATCGGCGCTTATAGGGTTAGTCTGCCCGGAGGCGAAATTACCTTTTTGGATACGCCCGGCCATGAAGCGTTTACTGCTATGCGCGCCCGGGGGGCGAAGATTACCGATATTGTGGTTTTAGTGGTTGCTGCCGACGATGGGATTATGCCTCAGACTCAGGAGGCAATTGATCATGCGCGCGCCGCCGGAGTAACTATTATTGTTGCGATAAATAAAATTGATAAACCACAGGCAGATATAGATATGGTGAAGAAACAATTATCGGGAGCCGGTTTAATGGCTGAGGATTGGGGCGGCAAGACCATTACTGTGCCGGTGTCTGCTAAGACTGGTGCGGGAATAGATAGCTTGCTTGAGATGATTTTGTTGCAGGCTGAAATAATGGAATTAAAAGCAAATCCCAGCCGTTTGGCTTGCGGAGTGGTTGTGGAAGCGAAGATGGCTAAAGGCAGAGGTCCTGTAGCTACGCTTCTTGTGCAAAACGGTACATTACATCTTAATCAGAATATAGTTGTGGGCAATCTTTATGGAAAGATCCGCGCGATGCTTGATGATCGGGCCCGGTCAGTAACTTCTGTAGGGCCTGCTTCTCCGGTAGAGGTGTTAGGGATAAGCGGGATCCCCCAGGTAGGGGAGCAATTCTTTGTAATTGATGACGAAAAGCAGGCTAAAGATTTGGTCCAGGCGCGCATGGAGGTAGAAAGACAGCAACAGATAAAGAGCGTAAAAAGGGTAAGTCTGGAAGATCTGCATGCTAAAATCGCCGAAGGAAAGATTAAAGAGTTAAAGTTGATTATTAAGTCTGATGTTCAGGGGTCGCTGGAAGCAATTAAAGACACCCTGGATAAGTTAAATGTTTCTGAAATAAAGATCGATGTGATCCACGCCGGAGTGGGTAATATTAACAACTCCGATGTAATCTTAGCGATGGCTTCCGATGCTTTGATTGTAGGTTTTAATGTCAACGCTGATGAATTGGCCAAAGAGTTGATTTTTAAAGAGGGTATCGAAGTAAAACTATACAATATAATCTATGAGCTGGCTAATGATATAAAAGCCGCGGTGGAAGGAATGCTTGATCCTAAACTGAAGAGGGTATTCTTAGGAAGGCTTGAGGTCAAGAAGATGTTTAAGCTTACCCGCTCGGGGTTGATCGCCGGCTGCATAGTTACTAAAGGCAAGATTACCCGCAATAGCTTGGTTACGGTAATGCGTAATGGCCAGGCCGCTTTTGAAGGTAAGCTTTCAAGTCTGAAACGTTTTAAGGATGATGTGCGCGATGTCTCCGAAGGGGTTGAGTGTGGTATTGCTATCAGCGGTTTTGATCAACTGATGGAGGGGGATATTATTGAGGCTTATGATATAGAAAAAATTGCTAGGAAGCTATGAAAAAAAGAATATTAAGCGGGATGCGGCCTACGGGTAAGTTGCATCTTGGCCACTTGGTTGGCGCATTAGCCAATTGGACAAAGCTTCAAAGTGAATATGACTGTTTCTTTATGGTCGCGGATTGGCATGCGCTTATGTCAGAGTATGAAAACCCCGAGAACCTTAAAGCAAACATACTGGATAATGTTATCGATTGGCTTTCTTGCGGCATCGATCCCGCCAGATCCACAATTTTTATCCAGTCGCAGGTACCGGAACATCTTGAACTTTATTTTATCCTTTCCCTGATTACTCCGCTTGGGCTATTGGAGCGTTGTCCCACCTACAAAGAGCAACTGCGTGAAATAACTAACCGGGATTTAAGCACATATGCTTTCCTGGGGTATCCGGTATTGCAGGCTGCGGACATCTTGCTTTATAAGGCCGATGCTGTGCCGGTAGGGGAGGATCAGCTTCCGCATTTGGAATTAACCCGTCAGATCGTGCGCAAATTCAGCCATCTTTACAAAACAGATTGTTTTCCCGAGCCAAAGGCTTTGCTTACCGAAACCACCCGGCTTTTGGGATTAGACGGACGCAAGATGAGTAAAAGCTACAATAATTATATCGGGTTATCCGAAGAACCGGAAATAATCCGTAAAAAAGTGCAAGGTATGTTTACTGATCCAGAGCGTATACGTTTAAGTGATCCTGGCCATCCGCATAAATGCAATGTTTTTAGTTATTATGCTGTATTTTTCCCGGAAATGAAACAAGAAGCAGATCAGCGTTGTGCTAAATCTTTGATTGGCTGCACCGCGTGTAAAAAAGAATTGGCGGAGAAGATAATTAATTTATTGTCTCCTATTCAGGAAAAGAGGAAAGCGCTGCTGAAAGATAAAGAATACATCCAGGAGATTCTCTCTGCGGGCAGGGTTAAGGCATCGAACTTTGCCAAGAAAACTATGGATGAAGTAAAGAGCCTGCTTAAATTATAATATGAATTATAAAATACACTTAGAGATGTTTGAGGGTCCGCTAGATTTACTGTTGTATCTAGTGAAAAAAGACCATCTCAATATTTACGATATTCCTATTGCCGAGGTTACCCAACAATATCTGGAGTATATAAATTTTATGCAACTTCTGGATTTGGACGTTGTAGGGGATTTTTTGGTGATGGCAGCTACTCTTATGCAGATAAAATCCAAGATGCTGCTGCCGGCAAGCGAGACTCCGGCCGAAGAAGAGGAAGGGGATCCGCGAGCTGAGTTGGTAAAAAGGCTTCTGGAGTATGAGAAATTTAAACAGATCGCCGATAATTTAAGGGAAAAAGAGATTAGCCAGCAGGATGTTTTTAAGCGCCAAAAGACAGAGGCGCCTCTGGAGGCGCAGGCTCCCTCCAAAGAAGAAAATGTGTATTTTGAGGCCAGTATATTCGATTTGATCAATGCTTTTTCCCAGGCTTTAAAAGATATCCCCAAGGAAGTATTTTACGAAGTAATCAAAGACCAATTTACTGTTGAGCAGAAGGTGCATGATATCCTGCATCTGTTGTTAGTTGAAACAGAGGTTAAACTTTCAACCTTATTTAGTAAATCAAAAGGTAAACTGGAAATAATTGTAATTTTTCTGGCGATCCTGGAATTGGCAAAAATGAAAGAGATTGTTGCCCGCCAGGATGCGGCATTTGAAGATATACTTATATCAAGGAATAAGGATAATATCATCCCATATGAGCGAAGAGACCAGACGCACCCTGCTTAAAGCTAATCCGATTGTCGCTGATATTAAGGAATCCGAAGAGGATGTGGTTTTAAACATATCCTTAAGGCCTAAGAAATTCTCGGAGTTTGTCGGCCACAAAGATATAGTGGATAACTTAAAAATAGCGATACAGGCAGCCACGCAAAGGAAGGAGCCGTTAGAGCATGTGCTTTTAAGCGGACCGCCGGGGTTGGGCAAGACCTCCTTGTCGCATATTATTTCGCATGAAATGGGCGCTAAAATTACCGCTACCAGCGGCCCGGCCATTGAACGCGCCGGAGACCTGATTGGGATTCTGACTAACCTGGAAGTGGGAGATATTCTCTTTATTGATGAAATACACCGTATGTCCAAGGTAGTCGAAGAATTTCTATACCCGGCGATGGAAAACTTCCAGATTGATTTTGTGATTGATAAAGGCCCATACGCTAAAACTATCAAGTTTAATCTTAAGCCTTTTACTTTAATCGGAGCGACTACGCGCACAGGTCTTTTGGCTGCTCCCTTGCGGGGAAGATTCGGCATATTTTACAGTTTGGATTTTTATAAAATAGAAGAGCTGGCTAAGATCATAAAAAACTCAAGTACTTTATTAGCGGTGCAAATTGATGATGAGGCTGCTTTAGAGATTGCCAGGCGCGCAAGAGGAACCCCGCGTATCGCTAACCGTCTTTTGCGCCGTATACGCGACTATGCCCAGGTACTTAAGATTAAACAGGTGGATCAAGCGGCAGCCTCCAGGATCTTGGATGAACTTGGTATAGACCAGGCGGGATTCGATGATCTGGACCGTAAGGTCTTAAAGCTGATTCTTGAATCGTTCGGGGGAGGTCCGGTAGGGATAGAATCTCTAGCGGCCAGTTTAAATGAAGAGGTGGATACTATCGCTGATACGGTTGAGCCATATCTCTTAAAGGCGGGATATTTAAAGCGTACCTCCAGGGGTAGATTAGCCACAAAGAAGGCATTTGAACATTTTGGTTTAAAATTTAATAAGGAACATCAGGAAGAGATTTTTTAGTTTTTGGAAATGAATATCCTACTGCATATCTGCTGCGGCCCATGCCTGATTTATCCTTTAAAAAGGTTAAATGAGCAAGGTTTTAAGGTAAAGGGATTTTACTATAATCCTAATATTCACCCTGTAAATGAATATAGCAGGCGTCAGGATGCAGTTATGGTTTTAAGTAAAGATCTGCAATTCGAAGTGGCGTATCCTGAATATCTGCCATCTGAATTCTCTCAGGCAATCGGCGCTAATCTGAAAGCTCCGGAACGCTGCGTAAACTGTTGGAGGTTGCGCCTGCGCAAGACAGCTTTTTATGGCAAGGAAAATGGTTTTGAGGCATTTAGCTCAACTTTGTTGGTCAGCCCATACCAGAGTCAGGAAGTACTGAAGGAGTTAGGAAACCAGGTTGCTAAAGAGGCGGGGCTGGATTTTTATTATGAAGATTTTCGTCTTGGGTTTAAACAAGCGCATGAAGAAGCCAGAAATAAAGGGCTCTATTGCCAGAAATATTGCGGGTGTAGTTATTCTGAACTCGAAAGGCAGATTAAGGTAAAAAAATGAAAAAGAAAATGTTAATTTTCTTGGCCGTATCTTATTTGTTTGGTTTAAGCTTGGTTTCTGCCCAAGATAAAACAGCCCCGGTAAAAGAAGCTTCTCCCAGAGGTGTTTGGATTTCGGTATTTTCAAGCAAAAAAGTATTATATGCAAAGGATGGGGTGAATAATCTGATTGCTCAGTGTAAAAAGGCAAAGATAAATGAGATTTACCTGCAGTTTTTCCAGTCCGGCAATGCCTATTATGATTCTAAAATTTGCGATAAAACTAAATACGATGAGATGATTAAGGTAACGGGAGTGGATAGCCTGGATTTATTGCTTAGAGAAGCTCAGGAGAATAATATAAAAGTTTTTGCCTGGGTAAATGTTTTGAGTCTGGGTAAAAATGATAAAGCGGATATCCTGAAGAAATATGGAAGCTCTATTTTGACCCTGGACCAGTATAAAAGAAGCTCCAAGGCTGAATCCAGTTCGGATATATATAAATATTATTTAAGAGAGGACCAGATATTCTTAGAACCCGGAGATCCCAGGATAGGGGGGTATATCTTAACGATTATCAACGAAATTATCAACCGTTATCCGCTAATCAGCGGGGTGCATTTAGATTATGTCCGCTATCCTTCACCTGTGCCGTTTGTTCCCGGGTCAAGATTTAACGATTTTGGTTTAACTTACGGCTACGGGCCAAGGAATGTAGAGCGCTTTAAGGAAAAGACCGGGCTTAATCCTCAGGATACGCTAAATAATGAAGATGAGTATTTGGCCTGGGATAATTGGAAACGCCAGCAGGTTACGGATTTAGTGCGCAAAATCTCAAGTTTAGTTAAGATTAAGTCTCCGGATTTGGCGGTTTCCTGCGCAGTCATTCCGTTAACCGAACGCGCATATGCCAATGCCTTCCAGGATTGGTCAAATTGGCTTGAGGAAGGAATAGTCGATTATGTTGTGCTGATGTCTTATACCAAGGATAATCAATTCGCCAAAGAGATAGTTAAATCGAGCCTTGGGCATCGCGGTAAAGGAAAGGTGTATATCGGTATAGGCCTATTTTTAATGAAAAACAACACGGATTTGCTCCTTAATCAATACCGGATGATCTCTGATTTGGCCCCTGACGGAATAGTATTTTTCTCAATCGATGATTTAACCGACCAGATAATTGGCTATTTAAACTAAAAGCCCACCATATCAATAATGCCTAATCTCTCAGAATTTGATTACCCGCTTCCTAAAGAGTTGATTGCCCAGCATCCTCTGGAAGATAGAGTAGAGGCCAGGCTCTTGATTGTAAACCGGCAGGCCGGTAAGATTACGCATAGCATATTTAAGGAAGTCGGGAGTTTTTTTAAAGAAAAAGATTTATTGGTGCTTAATGACACCAAGGTTTTGCATTGCCGCTTAATGGGCAATAAAACAACCGGAGGCAGAGTCGAGATTTTGTTGACCCGGCGTTTGAACGGCTCAACATTTTCCTGCCTGGTCCAGCCGAGCCGCACGAAGGTCGGTGAGAAGATTATTTTCGGAGGCGGAAAGGTTATCGGGGCTTTGAGCGCCCGGGGACAGATCAGTTTTAAGCAGCCTGATGCGGATATAATTTACAGTTATGGGGTTGTGCCTTTGCCGCCTTATATAAAACGCGAGCCCATTGATTCAGATAAGGTCAATTATCAGACTGTTTACGCTAAAAATGAAGGCGCGCTTGCTTCTCCCACCGCCGGCTTGCATTTCAGTCAGAAATTGCTTGAGGATCTTGGCGCTCAAGGGGTAAATTTAGCTTATGTAACTTTGCATGTTGGTTTAGGAACCTTCCGGCCGGTAAGATGCGAGAATATTCTCGAGCATAAGATGGAGCCGGAGCATTTCCTGGTGCCTGATGAAACTATTGCCAAGATTAATCAAGCTAAGAAAGATAAAGGCCGGATTATTGCTGTTGGCACCACTTCTCTAAGGACGCTGGAGACTTATGCTGGTGGCAGGAGAGAAGGCAATACGGATTTGTTTATATATCCGGGTTATAAGTTTAAATTAGTGGACTGCCTGTTAACTAACTTCCATCTGCCGATGACCACACTCTTTATGCTGGTCTGTGCTTTTGGAGGAGAGAAGCTGATGAAGCAGGCGTATCAGGAAGCGGTTGAGAAGAAATACAGGTTTTATAGTTACGGCGACGCGATGCTAATTATTTAGCGTCTGGCTTGTCTTGTTTCACGCAGGGACGCTCGTTTGCCCCAGCGTGGCAAACTTCGCTCGGGTTTCGGCCTCGCTCTCCGCCAAGAACCGTGGCGGAACCTTGCCCGCTCGGCCTGCAAACGCCCTGCTTAGAAACAAGCCAAGCCATCCGCTAAGAATATATTTAATCTGCGTAGAGTGAGGTAATCTAGCATAGTAGGTTCGTATTAGATAGTGTAATAGAATAACCAGATTTTAACTTTAATATAAAATTTATGGGGGCAGATATGTCGTCAGTCTCAGATATTAAAGATACCTTAGATTTACTTGGTTATCTTAAGAAAATGTGGGAAAGCAAGAAAACGATAGTTGTTCTTTTGTTAGTAATAATTACTTTCGGCTCCTATATATTGTGCCATATTGATTTTAATAAAGTAAAAGCGAGTATTAGTTTTAGTAAACTATTAGTATTGTTGTTGATTTGCGCATTTGTTTTTATAATTTGGTATTTAACTAGAAGACCGCAAAAAGTAGGTAAGGGTAAAATAGGGATTGTTATTGCAATTTCTACGGAGAATCAGAAAGTTCAAGAACGCTTAAAAAATGATTTTATCGATGATTTAAATGAAATTATTAAGAAAAATCATCACCAGCAATTTCAAATCATTGTTTTATCAGAATATCATTCAAAAAAGATCATTAATGGCAAATCAGCAAGTAAATATCATAGTAAAACACGCGCCCATTTGATTATTTATGGAAATTGTAAAATACGAATGCATGAAACTAAGGAATGTTATTATCTAAAATTAGATGCGTCTGTTGTTCATACGCCTCTCCCAGTGCAAATTAGTAATAGCCTTAGTGTAGAAATGAGAGCTATTCTTCCGTCAAAATTAATATTTAGAGCAGATGATGAAATTAAAGGATTCATACTTACCGCAGAAACTTTAGGGTATGGGGCACGCTATATGATAGGTTTGGCTAGCTTAGTCTCAGGAGATTTAAACACAGCATATGATTTACATAATGGGATTATGGAAGAAATAGATAGATTAGACCAAGAGGACAGTGAAGAGGTTAAGTCCGGTTTAGCTACAATTAGAAGATTTTTACCATTACATCTATCAAATGAAGCACTTATTTTAGCAGAGGTGGTATACCGAGCTAAAAAAGAACATTATTTAGAAGATATGGGCAAATATCTAGAAACTGTTAAAAGATTTGATCCAAGAAATTACAAGGCTCATATATTTAGAGGAATATACTATTTTCTTGCTAAAAGAGACACAAAAACAGCATTAGATGAAATACGAAAGTCAAAAAATGAGCGCGATTATACATGGCAAATTAATGAAGCCTTTATAAAAGCATATGAAGGAGATTTGGAAGCGGCACATAAGTTATATAAACGAGCTTCATTGGTTGGGTTACAAAGTAATGTGCCATTAGAAACAGAAGAGTTTATACATGATATGTTAGATATAGAACCAGATAAAATACAATTATGGTATTGCCTTGGTATGATAAACTACTTTATTAAAGAAGATTTAAAAATTGCAAAGGAAAGCTTTGAGCATTTTATTGAGCTATCAAAAGAGAAAAATGAATTCCTTAAATCAGTTGATTTTGCAGAAAAATATGTTAACGAAATTTATATGAAATTAGGTAGTTAGGCATTTTTTGGGCATAAGTTGATATGGCGGGTGGCGAGGCTTGGCTCGAGCAGCATCTCAAAATTTGAGCGGGCACGGTTGCCCCGCTAATATAGATTAGGCAGAGCGAAAATTTTGCCGAAGCGCAGCTCGCCACGCTGGGGCGAGCAAGCGGTGCGGCGAGAGACAAGACTCGACAAACCCGCTAATATTAGGAGAGTATGTTTACTTTAATACATCAAGATAAAAATAGTAAGGCAAGGTTGGGGAGGTTGGTTACTCCTCATGGAGAAATCGAGACGCCGGCGTTTATGCCCGTAGGCACTCACGCTACGATTAAAGGGCTGATGTATAAAGATGTGGAGGAGGCGGGGGCGCAGATAATCCTCTCAAATGCCTACCATGTATTTTTGCGTCCGGGAATAGAAACGATTAAGAAAGCCGGTGGCTTACATAAATTTATGGGCTGGAATAAACCTATACTTACGGATAGCGGAGGTTATCAGATTTTTAGCTTAGCGCTTTTTCGCAAGATGCATGACCGGGGGGTTGAATTTCAGTCGCATATAGACGGCATGAAACATTTTCTTACCCCGGAGGATGTGATTAAGATCCAGGAGGATTTAGGTTCGGATATTATAATGCCGCTTGATGAATGCATACATTATCCCTGCACCCGCGATCAAGCGAAGGTAGCTATGGAGCGGACGATTGCTTGGGCAAAAAGATCTAAAGACGCGTATAAAAAAGAAAAGCAGATGTTGTTTGGTATTGTCCAAGGGGCTACTTATGAAGATCTGCGTAAGGATTGCGCTAAGCGCATGGTGGATATGGATTTTGACGGCTATTCTATCGGGGGAGTTTCTGTTGGTGAGTCCAGCAATTTAATATATAATATTCTTGAGTTAGCTGCGGGTATCCTCCCGGAGGATAAGCCGCGTTACGCCATGGGTATTGGGTATCCTTTTGATATAATCGAGGCGGTTGACCGGGGAGTGGATATGTTTGATTGCGTAATCCCTACGCGTTACGGCAGAAATGGCACAGCTTTTACCAGCTGCGGCAAAGTGATTATCCGCAATTGCGCTTATACCGAGGATTTCCGGCCGCTGGACGCCAAATGCGGTTGTTATGTCTGTAAGAATTTCTCCCGGGCGTATCTGAGGCATTTATTTAATGCCAAAGAGATGCTGGGGCTGATTTTGTTAAGTTTGCACAATGTTTATTTCTTCCTGGATTTGATGCGCCAGGTGCGCCAGGCGATAAAAGAAGATAGCTTTAGCCAATTTAAACAAGCGTTTTTAAGCGGTTACAATAATCAGATATGCGCATAGACATAATTACTATCTTTCCCGGTATGTTTTCTGCCGTGCTGAATGAATCTATAATTAAGCGCGCGCAGCAGAAGGCCAAGGTAAGTATTTTTGTTCATGATTTAAGGCACTACACTTTAGATAAACACCATAAGGTTGATGACCGGCCGTTTGGCGGCGGCTCGGGAATGATTATGCAGGCAGAGCCCATCTTTAGAGCAGTGCAGGCAATTAAGAAAAATGTTAAAGGCAAGAGCAGGGTGGTATTGCTGTGCCCGCAAGGAAAGAGTTTTAACCAGGCCATGGCTAAGAAATTATCTAAATGTGTTAACCTAATATTTATTTGTGGCCATTACGAGGGAGTGGATGAAAGAGTCAGGCAATATTTGGCGGATGATGAAATTTCAATCGGGGATTATGTTTTAACCGGAGGAGAGCTTCCGGCAATGGTTTTAGTGGATAGCATAGTCAGGTTGATCCCGGGGGTTTTAGGTGATAAAAATTCCTTGAATTTTGAGTCATTCGAAGGTAATCTATTAGAATATCCGCAATACAGTCGGCCGGCTAAATTTAAAAGGTGGGCTGTTCCGGAGGTCCTGGTTTCCGGTGCCCATGATAAGATCAGCTCCTGGCGTAACTCTGAGGCGCTGAAACGCACCAGGCAAAGAAGGCCGGATTTACTTAAAAAAAGCAATAGAAAGGAGTAGTAATAATGGATATCAAGACAATTGAATCTGGGTTTACGAAGAAAGAGATGCCGCAGTTTAATGTCGGAGATACGGTGAAGGTGCTTACCAAGATCCCCGAAGCCGATGGTAAATTTCGCCTGCATCCGTTTGAGGGTGTGGTAATCGCCAAAAAGGGCTCGGGGATTAAGCTTAATTTCACGCTAAGAAAAGTTTCATTCGGCGAGGGGATTGAGCGCGTATTTCCGTTATATTCACCGAGTATTGAGCGTATTGAAATTCTTCGTTCGGGAAAGGTCAAAAGGTCCAAGCTTTATTATTTAAGAAATAAAATCGGCAAGCACGCCACTAAGATAGAGAGTAAAGAAGAAAAAGCGAATTAGTGCTGCGCTACGAAAGAAAGTTAAAAAAGCTTGGGTTTGATTTAATTATCGGCGTGGATGAGGCAGGCAGGGGGCCATTAGCCGGGCCGGTAGTAGCTGCGGCAGTGTTGTTAAAGGGTTATAATTTTTGTAACCGTATTGATGACTCAAAGAAATTAAGCCCCACGCAAAGAAGAAACGCGTTCTTTGAGATAAAAAGCAAATCTTTGTACGCAATTAGCGCAGTAAATCATAGGCAGATTGACCGCATAAATATCCTGCAAGCTACAATTTTAGCCATGCAAAAGGCAATCTTAAGGCTAGTCAGGCAGCTAGAGCTCAAAGAGCTCAAGCGCGTATTCATAATTATCGATGGTAATATGCGTTTTAAATTAGGTCTTCCTTATCAGAGTATTGTTAAAGGGGATGCTAAATCTTTAAGTATAGCTGCTTCTTCTATTCTGGCTAAAGTGCATAGAGATACCCTGATGGTAAAATATCACAAGCTTTACCCTGAGTATGGTTTTGATAGGCATAAAGGATATCCCACAGCCGAGCATCGCCTTATTTTAAAAAGAATCGGCCCTTCGGCTATCCATAGAAAGAGTTTCTTAAGGTGTCTAGAGAAAGATTAGAATTTGGTAAAGATGCTGAAGAGAGAGCGGCAATATTTTTGCAGTCTAAGGGGTATAAGATTCTCAAGCGTAATTATAAAACTAAATTTAGCGAAATAGATATAGTCGCGATAGATAAGGGTGTTATTTGTTTTGTTGAAGTAAAGGCAAGGCATTCAAATTTGTTCGGTGAGCCGGCCGATGCGGTTACCCCGGCTAAGCAAAGGCAGATTTCCAAAACAGCGATCTGTTATTTGAAAGAGAATAATCTCCTGGAGCGTTCGGCGCGTTTCGATGTGGTATCGCTTTTGTATTCGCAAGATTTACCGGAGATTGATTTAATCAAAGATGCTTTTGAATTGAATTCCAACTTTACCGTTTGAAAACCATGGAATATAAAAACCATAATTTAGAAAAATATTTGGATGATCTTTCCGCCAAGCTTTCCGCTCCCGGGGGAGGCTCTGCTGCGGCCATGAACGCGGCGATGGGGGCAAGTTTAATCAGTATGGTGGTTAATTTTACTTTGGGCAAGCCTAAGTACGCCGCATTTGAGCCGGAGCTAAAGAAAATCTTAGCCAAATCCGAGAAATTAAGAAAAGATTTTTTAAGGCTGGTGGATTTAGATGTGGTTGCCTATCAAAGCAGGGATATGCGTAAGGCCTTAGATGTGCCGTTGATGCTGGCAAGGCTTTGCTATGAAGCAGCCAAATTATGCCCGCCTTTAATAAAGAAAAGCAATGCCAATTTAATCAGCGATGTCGCGGTAGCGGCAATTTTTCTGGAATCGGCGTTTACCGCTGCCTGTTTTAATGTGGAGATGAATTTAAAAAACCTGGACCAGAAGAAACTGGCCCAAAGCATAAAAAAAGAATTAAGCCAGGAAAACAAGGTTATCCAGAGGATTCGTAAGAATACGGAGGCGCGTGTTGGCAAAGTTATTAGAGGGTAAGTTTGTAGCTGAGAAGATTAAACAGGAGATAAGGGCTCAGGTTCAGGGTTTGAAAAAACCTCCGGTTTTAGTCAGTGTTTGGGTGGGGGATAATCCCGGAGCAGCTACTTATGCGAGATCTCAGGCTAAAACCGCCGAGGCGCTGGGCATAGTTTATAAACCGTTTAACTTGGATCAAAATATTACTGAAGATGCTTTAATAGATTTTATTCTAAAACTTAATGCGGATAAGGCCGTGAATGGAATTATCGTGCAAATGCCTGTTCCACAGCACATAGATTACCAGAAAATATGTGAGTTTATCTCACCGCTTAAAGATGTTGAAGGTATGCATCCGGCAAATATAGGTAAGCTTCTTTTTGGCCGTTCCAGAATCGTCGCCTGTACAGCCAATGCTATAATGGAGCTATTAAATTCTACCGGTGTAGATTTGTACGGAAAGGAAGTGGTAATTGTCGGGCATAGTGAGATTGTTGGTAAACCGCTTATGCTTTTGTTACTGGAAAAATTTGCCACGGTGACTATTTGCCATATTGGTACCAGCAAGGTGGGTAAGCTTGAGGAGCATGTAAGAAGGGCGGAGATACTTATTGTGGCTGTTGGCCAGGCCGGTTTAATCAAAGGGGATTGGATTAAAGAAGGTGCAATTGTTGTTGATGTCGGCATAAACATGGTTGGCGATAAAATCGTAGGAGATGTGGAGTTTGAAGTAGCTCAAAAACGCGCCTCCTATATCACTCCTGTTCCCGGGGGAGTGGGGCCGCTGACCGTAACTGTTTTAATGCGTAATCTTGTAGAGGCAACTAAGGCGCAGCAGTAATAGATACTATAAAATTTTTATGCACGCCACACAATGTCCCTCGATAAACCCGCTAAAAATTGATAAATATGACATTTAAGGAAAAAATACAGGCGGGGAAATTCCTGCTTACTTCAGAGGTTGGTCCGGCTAAGGGTATCCACACAGAGCAGTTGCTTGCCGAGGTGGAGCTTTACCATAAAAAATCGGATGCCATAAATGTTACGGACCTGCAGAGCTCGATAATGCGTTTGGGTTCTCTTACCGTAAGTTACTTACTTAAGCAAAAAGGGTTTGAGCCAATTTATCAGTTGACCTGCCGCGACCGTAACCGCCTGGCCCTGCAATCAGATTTGTTATCCGCGGCCGCCTTAGGAATAGAGAATATCTCAATCCTCACCGGAGATCATCCGAGCCTGGGGGATCATCCTGAAGCTAAACCGGTTTTTGATCTGGATTCAGTGCAATTATTACAGGTAGCTAGAGGCCTGGAATCCGGCCAGGATATGAAGGGGCATAAGCTGGAAGGTGAGGCTCCGAAATTCTGCCTTGGTGCGGCAGTTAATCCGGGCGCGGATCCTTTAGAGCCGCAGATTATGAAGATGGAAAAGAAGATTGAAGCCGGAGCTGAATTTTTTCAGACTCAGGCGGTATTCGACATAAAAACATTTGAAGATTTTATTGCCAGGGTTAAACATATAAAAACGCCGATTATGGCAGGAATTGTTTTATTGAAATCAGCGGGTATGGCTCGGTATATGAATAAGCATGTAGCCGGGGTATTTGTTCCGGATAATCTGATTAAAGAAATGGAAGAAGCTAAAGATAAAGCGGTTGTTTCGATTGATATTGCCAGCCGTTTGATCAAGAAATTAAAGCCTATGTGCCAGGGTATTCATATTATGCCGATTGGCTGGAATAAAATTGTGCCTCAGGTTTTAGAGGCCAGTGGATTATAGAGGAAGCTTATCCCCGCTCGTTAATGCTCGCAGGGATTTCGCTAAATAAAAACTTATGGCGCTCAATTTACCGCAAATACCCGGAGCCAGGAAAAAAGGGGTAGTTTTACTGAGCTCTGAAGATGATTTCAAAAAGTTGGATGAGTATCATATTAACGACACCGTTTGTATTGACGGTCCGTTTAACCTGGCCCTTAGCCTGGCTGAGTCAATCCACGAAAAATATAAAGTCGGGGTTAAGGTTGTAAGTTTGGATAAGCCTCAAAATCCTAAGGAGTTGCCTGCGGATATTGAAATTATAGATAGCCCGATCCAGGAGATTGTAGGCGAGGGTAGGGCAGAGGCAGTTAAATTTAAAGACGGAAAAGCCGTAGGCGTATGCCTGGTTTTATTTGTGGATAAAGCAATTCCTGATAAACCGCAGGATTTGAACAATGGAGAAGATATGGCGGATTTACTTGTGCAGCTTGGGACAAAAGGGGCAGAGGCGGTATTAAATGCGACTCGCCAGGCTTTGGATAAGGCGATTAGCCAAAAAGGCCAAAGCGGAAAAATCGAATTTCCCGAAACCAACTACTATTTACCTTTGATCAATGCTTTATTGAATATTGAAGTTAAAACCCTGAGTGATTGTTTGCTTGCCCTTACTCAGGCTGAAGCCCTTGCTAAGAATCAGGCAACCTCCAGCGGTTTGATTATCAATAGTTTGGGAGGGGTTTTAAATAAGGGAGTGGCTACTTTAATCTGTGAAGAGATTTTAGCGGCTTTGGCAGTGTTGAATCAAGAGCATCCTAAAGGGGGAATAGGTTTTATCCCGGATAATGTGCTTAGGTCGCTGGGGCTGCAATTAGTTGATGGCAGGATTTCGGGAATTGCCGTAATCCTCGGTCCGGCAAAAGATGAGCAATCCGCAGTAGATTTAATCCGTAATTTCCAATCTAAAAGTATCGTCAGTTTGCTTGCGGGAAATATAAATGGTGTTACTTTCAAACAGCAGCTCGAGAAGGAAGGCGTTGAGCTGGGCCTTGAGAATTATATTGTTGAACTGGGGGAGGATTATTTGTCCGCGATATACGCGGTGAACTTTGCGGCGCGCGCGCCTCTTATGTACGGAGGGCTTAAATCCGGTCAATGGGAGGGGGTGGCGGATTATATAAAGAATCGCGTTCCGGCGTTTGTACTTTTACTTAGCCATGTTGATGAAATACTGGTAGCTACCGGTTTAGGGGTTTTGGCTTTTGGCTTGCCTATAATTACCGATTTAGAGGTCCCTCAATTACCTAAGATTGATACAACTTTATTTGAGGCTTTAGTTACGGAAAAGGATTATCAGAAGTTACCGTCAAAATGCATATTAACCCGTGGCATAAAAGTAAAAATGTCTGAAGTAGCCGTACCTGTGTCGTACGCCGCGGCATTTGAAGGTGAACGCGTGCGCAAGGAACAATTGGCGGTTGAATTTGGAGGTAAGGCCAGCACAGCCATTGAGTTCTTAAGTATTAAAGATGAAGCTGGCGTTGAAGATGGGAAGGTAGAAGTAATCGGCCCGGATATTGACCAACTGCCGCCGGAAGCAAAATCTTTACCCTTAGCGATTGTGGTAGATGTTTTTGGCCGTAAAATGCAGAAGGATTTTGAGCCGATCCTGGAGCGCCAGATCCACCGCTTTGTAAATTATGCTATGGGGCTTATGCATATGGGGCAGCGCGATATGGTTTGGATCAGGATTTCCAAAGATGCTTTTACTAAAGGTTTCAGGCTTAAGCACCTGGGAGTTATTCTGCATGCTATGCTGCATCAGGAGTATAGCGCTATAGTAGATAAAATACAGGTCAGGCTCTATACTAATCAGGCAGATGTAGACCGTTTGGTTAAAGATGCCCAGAAAGTTTTCAATGAACGCGATGAGCGGTTGGCCGGGATGACCGATGAAAGCGTAGATACATTTTATTCCTGTTTATTGTGCCAGTCTTTTGCCCCAAACCATGTTTGTATTGTTACTCCTGAACGTTTAGGTTTATGCGGGGCATACTCTTGGCTTGATGCCAAGGCGTCTTTTGAGATTATTCCTACCGGTCCGAATCAGCCGGTTGAGAAGGGTAATCTTTTGGACGCCAGGCTTGGCCAGTGGGATAATGTTAATCAATTCGTGCAGCAAAAATCAAACAAGACTATTGATGCGGTAAGCATGTATTCTCTGATGGATGGCCCGCAGTCTTCCTGCGGATGCTTTGAATGCATTGTGGCGATTGTTCCTGAAGCAAATGGAGTAATGATCGTGCACCGTGACTACTCCGGGCTTACTCCTTCGGGAATGAGCTTTACTACTCTCGCCGGGTCTGTCGGAGGGGGAGTGCAGACCCCCGGTTTTTTAGGGGTGGGTAAATTGTATATATTAAGTAAGAAATTTATTTCAGCCGAAGGCGGTCTAAAAAGAGTAGTTTGGATGCCTAAAGAGCTCAAAGATATATTGGCGGTAAAATTAAAAAAGAGAGCCGAAGAAATCGGACAACCGGATTTATTGGATAAGATTGCCGATGAAACAATCGCGGTAAGCTCTGAAGAGCTCCTGGTATTTTTAGAGAAGGCAGCGCATCCGGCATTGAGTATGGAACCAATTATGTAACTTTTTTCTTGACGTAAGTGCATTAAATGTATATAATTAATGAAACAAAAATGAAAATTCGCCTCCTGCCCAAATTCATATTTATCGCAATCATCACATTATGTATTTTTTATTTTGGTGGAGTTATTTTTGCCCAAGATGCGGCAGATAATCCTCCGGAAAAAGAAGTCACAGGGGCATTGCCGGATCAGGCCAGGCAGTATCGTGAAGAGGGCCTGGAAAATCAACGCATAGGAAATTTGCCTGCGGCGATGACTTTATACCAGAAGGCCATTGCGCTGGATCCGACTTATGCAGTTGCTTATAATGATTTAGGAGTTATTTACGAGGCTGCGGGTTATCCCGATCGCGCAAAGGAAAGTTATTACAAAGCAATCAAGGTTGACCCGGGTTATTTAAGCGCCTACACTAATATAGCGCTTCTTTATGAAGAGCAGCGTGATCTGGAAAGGGCGGCATTTTATTGGGGGAAGCGTGCGGAGTTAGGTGCCATAGACGATCTTTGGACCCAGAAGGCAGCCAGCCGGTTTAGAGATATTCGCGCGGTTTTATCAAACAGGCCGATTGCCGATGCGCGGGAAGAAGATGTCCTGGGGTTAATTAAAGATGTGTCTGTATACAAATCCGTATTCAATAAAGCCGATAGAGTGCAAGCCCTGAATCATTTACGTAAAGCCAATCAATATTATAAAGCCAAGAAATTGACCGCGGCACTCAAGGAAGCATATCAAGCCCAGGATTTAGACAGGACTAGCCCTGAAATTAAGGAATTTATTGAAAGAATAGATTATGATCCGGGAGCTGCCGCCGCTTATAATGATTTCGCTGTTGTTCTTGAGGCCGGTAACCGTCTTGATGAAGCGGAGGATTGTTATCTGAAAGCGATTAAATTCGATCCTACATTATTAAGTGCCTATGTTAATTTAGCGCTTTTTTATGAAAGGAAACGTGATTTGGAGAAGGCGGAATTTTATTGGGAAAAGCGCGCGGAGCTAGGTTCGCCGGATAATCCCTGGAAACAGAAAGCAGCTAATCGGGTTAAAGATATCCGCGCGGTTTTATCCAGCAGCCCGATTGCCGATGCCCGGGAATCGGAGGTCTTAGGTTTAGTTAAGGATGTCGCAAAGTATAAATCCGCGGTTAATAAAAATGATAAAGCGCTTGCCCAGGATCACTTTAATAGAGCCAAGCAAAGTTTTAAGAGAGGGGATTTGGCTACAGCAATCAAGGAAGCTTTGGATGCCCAGAATTTAGATCAGGATAATCCGGAGATAGAATCATTTATTGAAAAGACAGAGTTAAGAGCTCTGTCGCGCTAGGATAGCGCACTGCAAAAACTCTTTCCCTATATTGAATTCCTTTTATATTTAGTTGATGGCTGATAAAAGTTTATTCTTGATCGACGCTACTGCATTTTGTTATCGGGCCTTTTATGCCTTAAGCGGTTTGAGCACCGCTTCCGGTCAGCCAACCAATGCGGTTTACGGTTTTTTAAATATCCTTAATAAGATATTAAAGGAGCAGAAACCGGATTATCTAATCTGTTGTTTTGATGTTTCACGGGATACCTTCCGTTTGGAGAAGTTCGCGCAATACAAAATGCACAGGCCGCCGATGCCCGATGGTTTAAGCAGTCAGATACCCATAATTAAAGAGATTGTTAGCGCTTATGGTATTCCTATCTTTGAAAAAAAAGGTTTTGAAGCGGATGATATCATCGCTGAACTTGCCAGGAAAGGCGCGGACAAAAAGATGCAGGTTACAATTGTAAGTAGCGATAAAGATATCCTGCAATTAGTAAATAACCGTATTTCGGTGTTTAACCCTTATAAAGATGACGGGGTACTTTATGACGCCAAAAAAGTTAAGGAACTTTTTGGGGTCAGTCCGCAGATGACCGTCGATATCATCGCGCTTATGGGTGATGACGCGGATAATATTCCTGGGGTCCCGGGGATTGGCGAGAAAACCGCGGGAAAGTTGATTCTTGAATTCGGTTCCCTGGATAAGCTGCTTAAGAATATCGCGAAAGTCAAACCCGATAAGATCAGAGAGTCGATATCAGGGCATCTTGAGCGCATAAAATTGAACAGAGAACTGATAACCCTAAATGAACGGGTAGGTATGGAGCTGGATTTAAAGAAGGCTAAATTTGCTGAACCTGATTATAAGGAACTGGGAGGGATCTTTAAAAGATTAGAGTTTAAGAGCCTGCTTAAGGAGCTTCCTGGTACGCAAGATGATACCCCTGAGGTTAAGCTGCATAATTCTAATCCGGCGGAATTGAAAGATTTACTAAAACATGCCGAAGAATTATCTCTCTATGGAGAGAAAAAAGAAGATTTATCTTTCGCTATAGAAGATAAAATATTCAGTGCTGCCTCATGCGAAAAAGAGCTGGATGTGGCAATAAGTAATGAGCGGATAAAAAAGACAGGTTATGATCTTAAAAAACTGAAAGTCGCCCTTTTTAGGCAGGGGCTGATTTTAAATGGTTTGGATTTTGATGTGATGATTGCCGCTTATTTGTTGAATCCTTCGCGCTCAAGTTATGCGCTTGTCGATTTAGCTTTAGAAAACCTGGGTGAATTCATACGCGAGGTGAGCCTGGAAACAAAAAATGCTTTGTCCCTGGTGATGAAATTAAAACCGGTACTTAAAGCGGCATTAAAAGAAAAGGGTTTATTGCAGTTGTTTGTTGAACTTGAGATGCCCTTAGTCAGTGTTTTGTCCCAAATGGAGCAGGAGGGGATAAAGCTTGATTTAAAACTACTTAAAGAGCTATCGCGCGATATTGAAAAGAGGCTGATAAAATTAATCGCGGATATTTATGAAGTAAGCGGAACGCAGTTTAATATCAATTCTCCGAAACAGTTAGGTCAGGTTCTATTCGAAAAGCTGGCTTTGCCAGTAATTAAGAAAACAAAGACCGGGCCTTCTACTGATGAGGAGGTGCTCAGGCGACTGACGCAAAAACATGCGCTTCCAGCGTTGTTATTGGAGTATCGGCAGCTAACCAAATTAAAGAATACTTATGTTGACGCACTGCCCAAACTGGTAAACCCGGAAACCGGCAGGGTGCACACATCTTTTAACCAGACAGGAACCGAGACGGGAAGGCTCAGTTCGAGTAATCCTAATTTACAGAATATTCCGATAAAAACAGATATCGGCGCAAAAATACGCCAGGCAATTATTACTTCCGGTAAAGATAATTGCCTGCTATCGTGCGATTATTCGCAGATAGAATTAAGGGTGTTGGCGCATCTTTGCGGCGACAAAACTTTAGTTGAAGCATTCCATAATAACCAGGATGTGCATAGGCTGACCGCTTCATTGATTTATAATGTCAGCGAGGCAGAGGTGGTTGATAGTATGCGCGAGGTGGCGAAAAGAGTGAATTTCGGAATAGTCTACGGCCAGAGCGCGTATGGTTTAAGTAAGGATTTGGCAATACCGATTAACCAGGCCCAGGATTTTATTGATGCTTATTTCTTGCGTTATCCAAAGGTAAGAGAGTTTATTGACACGCAGATTAATAAGGCAAAGACTGATGGGTTTGTCACGACGCTGATGGGCAGGAGAAGATATATACCTGAGATCAACAGTAAAAATATGGGTATCCGGCAGTTTGCTGAGCGGCAAGCGGTAAATACTCCTATTCAGGGCACTGCCAGTGATTTGATTAAAATGGCAATGGTTAAGATATCCAAACAAATTCAAGATGACTCCCTGGCAAGTAAAATGATTCTGCAAATTCACGATGAGCTGGTTTTTGATTTGCCGACTGTCGAGCTGAAGATTTTAACCAAGCTGGTCAAAGAAGAGATGGAGCAGGTAAAGAAACTGGATGTGCCGATCAAAATAGATATGAAGAAGGGGATGAACTGGCTGGATATGGAGGCTGTGGAATGAAGATCGCGATGATTGCTTCTGAGGTTGTGCCTTTTGCTAAGACCGGCGGACTTGCCGATGTAGCGGGAGCCCTGCCGTTAGTTTTAGAGGATTGCGGCCAAGATGTAATTATTATTATGCCCAGATACAAATGTGTAACGCAGGGTAAGTTTAAGCTCGGTAGGGTTTCTAAGGATGTCTCAAGCGCCACTATAGGCAAGAATATAAAAGTTTACTTTATAGAGAATGATTTGTATTTTAACCGTGACAGCTTGTATGTTGATAAGGGCGGAGATTATAAAGATAACCTGGAAAGGTTTGCTTATTTTTGCCGCCGGGCTCTGGATTTATTAAAAGAAATAAACTTTTCCGCCGATATCTTGCATTTGCATGATTGGCAGGCTAGCCTTGCGGCAGTCTATCTGAAGAATTTATACTCTAAAGAGCCTTTTTACAGCAAGATGCGCAGCGTCTTTACTATCCATAATCTTGGTTACCAGGGATTGTTTCCTAAAGATGAATTTGCGAAACTGGGTTTAGAGAGCAGTCTTTTTAGCGTCTCCGGACTGGAATTTTATAATCAAGTCAATCTGTTAAAAGGCGGGATAGTTTTCTCCGATTTTATTACCACGGTCAGCCCCACTTATGCCGAGGAGATCCAAACAGAAGAGCTTGGTTTTGGTTTAGACGGCCTCTTAAGGGAGCGAAAGGATGTTTTAAGCGGGATAATTAACGGGTTGGATTATTATGTTTGGGATCCTAACACGGACGCCTTCATTGTGCAGAACTTTTCCGCGCAAAATATAGCGGACAAAAGTTTTAACAAAGAAAACCTGCAGGAAATATGCGGTTTACCTGTGAATAAAGATGTTCCTGTTTTGGGGATTGTCTCGCGCTTGGTGGAGGCAAAGGGCCTTGATATACTTACCCAAGGTTTAGATGAGATATGCAAAATGGATGTGCAGTTAGTTATTTTAGGCACGGGGGATTTAGAATATCATAAAATCCTCTTAGCCGGGCAGAAGAAATGCCCGAAAATAATCTCATTAAATTTAAAGTTTGATGATCCCCTGGCGCACAAGATTTATGCCGGCAGCGATATTTTTCTCATGCTTTCAAAATATGAGCCATGCGGCCTCGGGCAGTTGATCAGCTTGCATTATGGGACAATTCCCCTGGTTTCTAAGACCGGGGGCCTGGCGGATACGATAAATAAGAATAATGGTTTTGTTCTTACTACCCGCACTAAGGAAGAGTTTCTCAAGCTTCTTAAGAAAGCGGTGCTTACTTTCAAAGATAAGAAAAAATGGACACGCCTGGTAAATAACGCCATGAAATGTAATTTTTCATGGGAGGCTTCCGCGAAGAAATATATTCAGTTATATGCTCAAGCAAAAGAAAAATAAATTAGTTTTAGGGGTTACCGGTAGCATGGGCTCCGGCAAAAGCACCGTAGCCAGGATGTTTAAAGATGGGCATTGCCAACTTATTGACGCGGATAAATTGGCGCATGCATCTCTTGGTACCAGTGGCGTTTATAAGAAGATTGTCGCTTCTTTTGGAGACGGAATTCTTAAAGATAACAAGCGTATTGACCGAGCTAAGTTGGCAAGGTTAGCTTTTGCCAATAAAGCTGCTTTGTCCAGGCTTAATAATATTGTTCATCAAGCGGTTATCGCGGAAATCAAGCGGCGTATTAAGGATTCAGAGAAAGAAATTATAATTCTCGATGCCGCTTTGATTATTGAGGCGGGATTAAAGAAAATGGTTGATAAATTAGTGGTAGTCAAGGCTGATAGGGAGCAGCTGATTTTACGCAGCCAGAAGAGGTTGGCTTTAAGCAAAAATGATATTTCTCGGAGGATGAAATACCAGATTTCGCAAAACGCGAAAATGCGTCTAGCGGATTTTATCATAGATAACAGCGGTATAATCAGTAAAACTCGGAAACAGGTTTCCGAAATAAGGAGGACCCTTGCTCGCTAAAGCTCGCAAGGCACCCGGCGCTAATCGGAATTGCGCCGGTGTTGTGTTTGTTCACAAGATTTTTTTGGAGAAAAATAAGAGGAGGATGTTGTGGAAAAGTTAGATATTAAAAACCTTAAAGATATGAAGATTGGCGAATTGAATAAGCTGGCCAAAGAATTAAATGCCAATGGCACCAGCGGTTTAAAGAAGCAGGATTTGATTTTTAAGATACTCCAGGCCCAGGCAGAGAAGGAAGGCTTGATGTTCGGGGAGGGTGTACTAGAGATCCTTTCCGAAGGGTTTGGTTTTTTAAGAAGCCCGAACTATAATTATCTTCCCTGCCCGGATGATATTTATATTTCTCCGTCGCAGATCAGGAAATTCGAATTGCGCACAGGGGACACGGTAAGCGGCCAGATCCGTCCGCCAAAAGAAGGGGAAAAATATTTTGCCCTACTTAAGGTGGAAGCGGTGAATTTTGAAAACCCCGAGGAGGTAAAGGAGAAGGTGCTTTTTGATAACCTTACTCCGGTTTATCCGCGCCAGCCTTTTAACCTAGAGACCAAGCCTGATGAGACATCTATGCGTATTATGAGCTTGCTTACTCCTATTGGTAAAGGACAACGTGGTTTAATTGTCGCCCAGCCGTATAGCGGCAAGACTGTTTTATTGCAGAAGATTGCCAATGCTATTACCAGCAATAACCCGGATGTGGTCTTAATCGTTCTTTTGATTGATGAACGCCCGGAAGAAGTTACAGATATGCAGCGCAATGTCAAGGGTGAGGTAATTTCATCTACCTTTGATGAGCCGCCGGAACGCCATGTGCAGGTTGCTGAAATTGTTTTGGAAAAAGCAAAGCGCCTGGTTGAACATAAACGCGATGTAGTGGTTCTTTTGGATAGTATTACCCGCCTGGCGCGCGCTTATAACTCCGTGGTTCCGCACAGTGGCAAGGTCCTCTCCGGAGGTATTGATTCAAACGCTTTGCAGAAGCCCAAAAGGTTCTTTGGTGCGGCACGCGCGGTAGATGAAGGCGGCAGCTTAACCATTATCGCTACGGCTTTGGTTGATACCGGCAGCCGTATGGATGAGGTTATCTTTGAAGAGTTCAAGGGTACGGGTAACATGGAAACCCAGCTTGACCGTAACCTGTTCCAGCGCAGGATCTACCCGGCAATTGACATCAAACGTTCTAACACCCGTCATGAGGAGCTTTTGGTTAAGCCGGATGTTTTGCAGAAGACATGGATCTTACGAAAGGTGCTGAACGAGTTAAATAACGTGGAAGCTATGGAGTTGTTAATTGAAAAATTAAGCAAAACCAAGAATAACGAAGAGTTCTTAAACAGCATGAATCAGAAGTAAATGAGTCCACAATTTAGCGAGCGAAAAGCGAAGCTAAATTGTTTGGCCGAATTTATCCTCGCGAGTAAACGAGCGAGGATATTGATAACAAAGTTATCTTAAACTAATTATTGAAAGGAGTAACAAAATGAAAGAGAAGATACATCCTAATTACAAAGAAAGCACGATTATCTGCGCCTGCGGTGAGACAGTGCACACTCGTTCCACTAAACCGAGTATCCGCGTTGAGATTTGCTCAAAGTGCCATCCATTTTTTACCGGTAAGCAAAAGTTAGTGGATTCTGCCGGCCGCGTGGATAAGTTTATGAAGAAATACGGTAAGAAGCAGTAAGTAGTAGATAGTAGGTAGAATGTAGGGTAGAGCTATGAACGAACAGTTAGAAAAATTAGAAGCGCGTTACCAGGAGCTGGAGCAGCTTTTAGCCAGCCATGAGCAGATTGCTGACCGCGAACAATATAATAAGTTGGCTAAGGAGATTTCTGACATAAAACCTACGGTAGTTCTATACCGTGAGCACAAAAGCTTACTTAAGGAGGCTAAGGACCTTGAGGAGGTGCTGGCTCAGAAGCATGATAGAGATTTTCATGAACTGGTGCAGCAGGAGATTAAGGATTTAGATACCAGGAAAGCGGATATTGAGCTTAAGATAAAGAAGATCCTGGCCGGAGAAGACAAGGATGCCGGCCGCGCTTGCATTGTTGAAATAAGACAGGGCACAGGAGGAGATGAGGCGGGGCTTTTCGCGGCGGATCTTTACCGCATGTATTCTAAATACGCGGATAGTAAGGGTTGGACATTTGAACCTATGCTTGCTAGCACTAATGAAGCCGGCGGGATCAAAGAGGTTACTTTTAGCGTAAAAGGCAAAGATTCTTTCCGCTGCCTGAAATTTGAAAGCGGGGTGCATCGCGTGCAACGCGTTCCTACTACTGAGGCGCAGGGCCGTATTCATACTTCTACTGCAACGGTCGCGGTTTTGGTTGAACCTGAGGAGGTTGACCTGGTAATTGAGCCTAAAGACCTGAGAATAGATACTTATCGTTCAAGCGGGCCAGGCGGGCAACACATGCAAAAGACTGATTCAGCGGTAAGAATTACGCATATTCCTACCGGCACAGTGGTTGCCTGCCAGGATGAACGCTCGCAGATAAAGAACAGGGCCAAAGCAATGAGAGTTCTGCGCGCGCGTATTTTAGAGGCTAAAATTGAAGTAGAGGCAAAAAGATTATCCAGCGCAAGAAAAATCCAGATTGGTACCGGTGACCGCAGTGAAAAGATCCGCACTTATAATTTTCCTGACCGCAGGGTTACAGATCACAGGATTAATTTTACTTCGCATCAATTAGAGGCAATTTTAGAGGGGCAAATGGATGAATTGACAGAAGCCCTGTTAAAAGCGGAAGAAGAAAAGAAGAATGAACGAGGCTGAATTAGTTTTAACTCATGTTTTAAATTGTAATCGTTTGTCTTTATACCTGAATAAGGATATAAACTTGGACAGGGATAAATCCGAGAAATTGTCTCTGATATTAAAACGCCGAATTCTTGGCGAGCCTGTGCAGTATATCCTGGGTGAAAC
>Ga0182027_10000953_pt1 | contig 48765 bp, 40 predicted proteins | sample 712E1DmetaG_FD_121300 | JGI IMG/M metagenome (GOLD analysis project Ga0182027, IMG submission 121300) | Permafrost microbial communities from Stordalen Mire, Sweden - 712E1D metaG (Illumina Assembly) | ecosystem: Environmental > Terrestrial > Soil > Wetlands > Permafrost | place: Sweden...
CGTGCAATTGCCGGAAACCTGCTCCGGGGCTGCTGTTTAAGGCAGCAGATGAAATGGAAATCGATCTGGGACGGTCCTATATGATCGGAGATATGCCGAAGGATATAGAAGCCGCAAAAAGGGCCGGGGTAAAAGGCATTATCGTGCGGACAGGTTATGGACAAGAACATCGCGCCTTTGATGTTGAACCGGATTATATCGCCGGGAACATCCTGGACGCCGTGCGCTGGATTCTCAAGGACCGGGAAAAGTGAACATTCTCATAATCAAATTGAGCGCCATCGGCGATGTGATTCATACCCTGCCTGCTCTGGCCGCGCTGAGAAAAAAATTCCCCGACGCCCATATCACCTGGGTCATTGAAGAGGCTGCCGCGGATCTGATCATGGACCATCCCGCTCTGGACCGGGTGATCATTTCCCGCCGGAAAAGCTGGCTCAATGATCTGAAAATGGGCCGTTTCGGCAGGCCTGTCAAAGAATTCATCGAGTTTGTGCAGACCTTGCGAGACCGCCCCTATGACCTGGTCATTGATTTTCATGGACTATTCAAAAGTGCCGTCATCGTGCTTCTGAGCGGCGGCAGACGGAAACTGGGTTACGACAGCATGCAGGAGCTCAGCGGTCTTTTTTATAGTGAGAAAATTCCCGAAGACATGAAGAAGCACGCCGTCGATCGATATCTGGACTTTCTTCGTTATCTCGGCGCCGATGTCGGGGGCCCTGAATTTACCATTCTGATCGGTAAAGACATTCAAACCCTTGTTGCCAGCCTTCTCCAGGCCGAGGGGATCGACATCGAAAAGCCATTTGTGGCCGTAAGTCCCGTGGCTCTCTGGGAGACGAAACTCTGGAGCAATCATCAGTTTGCCTGGTTGTGTGATCGGATTATCCGGGACATGAAAGTGCCGGTGGTTTTTACGGGCAGCGAAGAAAAAGCCATTGAAGGCATTCAATCATTCATGACCATGCCTTCCGTCAATCTGGCCGGCCGAACCACCCTCCGGGATCTGACTTGTTTATACCGGGAGGCGTCAGTTCTGATTACGACGGACTCCGGCCCCATGCATCTGGCTGCCGCGGTGGGCACGCCCGTTGTCGCCCTGTTCGGACCGACGGATCCTTTAAGGACGGGTCCCTACGGCGAAGGGCACAGGGTTGTCCGCAAAGCGCTGCCGTGTAGCCCCTGCTTTTTAAAGACCTGCGAGTCTCAACAATGTATGCGGGATATTACGGTGGAAGAGGTTTTTGAAGCGGTCTGGAGGAAAGTGGGCCCATTAAACGAGGGATAAAATTGTTGACGGGTTTGAAAGAGCTTTTCACAACAGATGCAAAAGGGTTTGCAGGCGTCGAATCAGACATTTTATGTCTTTGCGGGGGTAAAGTGAAAGGTTTGAAGTGCTTTGTCGTGACGGACAGTTGTTGGAAAACAAAAACGATAGTTAAGATGAGGTGAACCCGCTATGGGTACATGTATGTGAAAGAATCATTCACAGGTGAATCCGGTGATAGTCGGAATCTTAAAGGAGATGCGCCATGAGTTATTTGATTACCGGGGGAGGTGGATTCATCGGCTCCAATATTGCTGAGAAGCTTGTGAAAAGAAGCGAAAAGATTCGCATTCTCGACAATTTCTCCACGGGTAAACGGGAAAACCTTGCCGCCCTTCAATCCGTTTCTAAAAGGGATCCAGAGCATAATGTCGAAATTATCGAAGGGGACATCCGCGACCTGGAGACGTGCCAACGGGCCACGCGTGGCGTCCATTATGTCCTCCACCATGCCGCCATGGTCTCTGTGTCCCAGTCCGTTCTCGAACCCCTGCTTTGCAACGCCATCAACGTGACGGGCACCTTGAATATGCTCATCGCCGCCAGGGACGAAGATGTCAAGCGTTTTGTTCTGGCCTCGTCATCGGCGGTCTACGGCGACGGAGAAGAAGAAATCACCCCGATACCTTCCGTGGCCTGTCACGAGGACATGCCTGTTGCCCCCATGACGCCCTATGCAGTGAGTAAATGGGTCGGCGAAAACTACTGCCGGATCTTCCATGACCTTTACGGTCTCGAAACGGTCTGCCTGCGCTATTTTAACGTCTTTGGACCGCGGCAGGACCATGCATCGGAATACGCCGCCGTGATCCCAAAATTCATCGACGCCCTCCGGCAGGGTCGCCAGCCCATTGTCTATGGGGACGGACGGCAATCCCGGGATTTTGTCTTTATCGAGGACGTCGTCCGGGCAAATCAGCAGGCCTGCGTCGCCCCCGAGGAAGCAGCAGGAAAGGTTTTCAACGTTGCCAACCACCGTGCCATTACCCTCCTCGAACTGCTCGACACCCTGAAGGCCATCCTCAACGTCGATACATTTCCCTGGTTCTCTGAAGTCCGCAAGGGGGATATCCGTCATTCCTGGGCGGAGAATGACCGCGCCCGGCAATGTCTGGGGTTTGCGCCCACTGTTTCCCTTCACGACGGCCTCACCCGAATGATCAGACTATAGGGGTAAGGCTTTGCATAGCCGGTGAAAAATGATTCGCGAGCGGCGATTTAAATGTTTTTTGCCTGTACGGGAGTGAGGCCAATTGCCAGATATTTAACATCATTATTCATTAGGTTACTTGTAGCGAAAAAGATTTGTGAGCCACGGCGAGGCCATTTTTCAAAGTTCTCAGAGGCAGAATGACGGACGACAAAGCGTTTTGCAGGTCTCGAAATAGAATCGGTAATGGCTTGGAATTGAATTTTACAAATATCTGTGGGTGTTTCTCGAGGCGGAAAAGAAGTGTTCCTGGCAGGAATAAAAGGGAGGGTTAAAGATGACGATCAGTAAGGAATTGCTGGATATCCTGGCATGCCCAAAATGCAAGGGCGATATTCATCTGAATGAAACACAGGATGGCTTGATCTGCGACCGCTGCAGGCTGCTGTATGAAATCAGGGACGGCATCCCGATCATGCTAATTGATGAAGCGAAGTCACAGGAGTGATTGTTTTTTGTGCCAGTGCCAGGCTGTTTCGATGATCTTTGCGAGGTCGTCATATCGGGGGCGCCATCCCAGAATGTTCCGGGCCTTCGAGGCGCTGCCGATCAAAACGGGCGGGTCGCCGGCGCGGCGGTTCGTTTCGACGCATTCAATGGCGGTACCGGTGGTTTGTTCGGCCATCCGGATGACCTCGCGTACCGAAAAACCGTTCCCGTTGCCGAGGTTGAAGGAGTCGCTCGATCCTCCGACGCGCAGGTATTCCAGGGCCAGGATGTGGGCATCGGCCAGGTCGGTGACGTGGATGTAGTCGCGGATGCAAGTCCCGTCGTGGGTTTCGTAATCGGTGCCGAAAATCTTCACGTTGTGCCGCTTGCCGGCGGCGACGTCGAGGACCAGCGGGATCAGGTGAGTCTCCGGGTCGTGGTGCTCACCCACCTCGGCATCGGGGTCCGCCCCGGCAGCGTAGAAATAGCGAAGGTTGACATGCCTGATCCCGTAGGCATGTTCATAGTCCTTGAGGATCTGTTCGATCATGAACTTGCTCCAGCCATAGGGGTTAATGGGCGCCTGGGGGTGGTCTTCCGTAATCGGGATGCGCTGTGGCACGCCATAGGTGGAGCAGGTGGACGAAAAAATGATGTAGGGGACGTGAAATTCGCGCATGGCATCGAGAAGGTTCAGGGTGTTCATGACATTGTTTCGGTAGTACTTTGCCGGGTCTGTGACCGATTCTCCGACGTAGACGAATGCGCAGAAGTGCATGACGGCCTCGATGGGGTACTGCCGGAAGCAAAGCCTGACCTGATCACGGTCGGCGAGGTCGCCCAGAACGAACTCACCTCACTTTACAAATGACCGGTGCCCATAGATCAAGTTGTCGAAGACAACAGTGGCACACTCGCGCTGGCTGAACATCTTATTGGCGTGTGAGCCGATGTAGCCCGCCCCGCCGGCAATGAGAATCATGGAAATTTCACCGTTCTTTTACAAGATGCTTTCCCCATCCTGCGGTTTGTACTCCGGAACAATTTCCTGAAGGGTCTTCTTTATCGCATTTGCATCATGCCTTCTTGCCGCATCATATAATGATTCAAGTTTGACGGCAAGCCATTCCCGAGAAAAGGGTGCATCATGTGAGCGGCCATCCTGTTCGTCAGGTCGAAGCACCATGATTTTTTCATGCCTGGTTGTAACGATGCCTTCACCCACGGTGATGAGCTCTTCATAGAGTTTCTCGCCTTCCCGAAGGCCAATGTAAACGATCTGGATATCCTTATCCGGTTCTTTTCCGGAAAGCCTGATCAGGTCTCTTGCCATATCGGCAATTTTCACGGGCGTGCCCATCTCGAGGATGAAAACTTCCCCCCCTTCGCCCATGGCGCCCGCTTGGATGATCAATTGCACCGCTTCCGGGATTGTCATGAAATAGCGTGTGACATCGGGATGGGTCACCGTCACCGGTCCGCCCCGCTCAATCTGTCGCCGGAATATGGGAATCACCGAACCGGATGAACCCACCACATTGCCGAAACGCACGGCCATGAATCGTCCGTTATTCTTTTTATAGGATTGCAGCATGAGTTCGGTAATGCGCTTGCTTGCGCCCATGACATTCGTCGGACGCACGGCTTTATCCGTCGAGACGAGAACAAAGCATTCGACGCCGTACTTCAGCGCCGTTTCAATCATAACGGAGCTGCCTATGATATTATTTAGAACCGCCTCCCAGGGATTTTTCTCCAGCATGGGGACATGTTTATAGGCGGCCGCGTGAAAAACCACATGAGGCTGATATTTTCGAAAAACGTCATCCATCAATGACACATCCTGGACATGACCCAAAATCGCCTTGAAGCGGTTAAAATAGATTTCATGATGCAGTTCCATCTGGATTTTAAAAAGATTTTCCTCGCTCGCATCGAGAAGGATCAGATTCTCCGGCTGAAAATGGACGACCTGGCGACACAACTCCGAGCCAATAGACCCGCCGCAACCGGTGATTAAAATGGTCTTCCCCTCCAGGTAATGGCTGATACTTTGTTTGTCGAGTTGAACGGGGGGTCTTCCCAGCAGGTCCTCATAGCTGACGTCTCTTAATTTTTTTATGCTGACACGGCCGTCTATGATCTCGCCCATCCCGGGCAGTGTCTTGTATTCAATTTCACAATTTTTGCAAACCTCCAAAATACGCCTCATCCGGTCTCCGCTTGCGGAAGGAATCGCGATGAGTGCCTCGCGGACCTCCGACTTCTGTGAGAGATAGGGTAGATGATCGATTTTCCCGATGACGGGAATGCCATGAATGGATCTTCCCTGCTTTTGAGGATCGTCGTCAATGAAACCCATGACGTGATAGTTCAACTGCTCATTTTCATGGATCTCACGCAGAATTTTTTCACCCGCGTCTCCGGCGCCAATGATCAGGATGGGAATCGAGCTTTTATTTTTTCCGCGAAAAATGTTGATACCGTTGAGATGCATGCCGCCTGTGAAGTAGAATCTGATCAGTAATCTTAATCCGCCCGTAAGAAGAAACGTCAGGACGCCGTCCATAAGAAAAACAGCGCGTGAGTAGCCTTGGAATCTGTAAACATAAAGGATAACAGCCATGATCAGCAGTGTCGAAAAGACGCTTGCCTGCAATAAATGCCAGAAATCTCTGATGCTTGTGTATCGCCACATGCCGCGGTAAAGGCCAAGTCCAAAAAAGATGACAACCTTCAGGGGGATTGTCCAGACAATGGTCATCATAAACTGCTGAACATAATAGGGATCAATTGCAAAATCGAAACGCAAAAGATAAGCGATGTAATAGGCCGACAGGAAAAGCGTCACATCGCTTAAAATCATCAGATAGAGTTTAGGATTCTTTAATTGTTGGTGCATTCTTTTTATCCGGGAAATCAGTGCCTCACACCCTCTGCCCTTATGACCTTCAACACTGTCCTATACAATATCTTCAAGTCAAAGAAGAAGGATTTTTTATCCATATAGTATGCGTCATATTCGACTTTTTGCGGAATGGGGATATCGTCGCGGCCGTTAATCTGCGCCCATCCGGTGATGCCCGGCATAATTTCATGTAACCCATTGATTGTCCTCATATTTATTAGATCATCCTGATTATATAAAGCCGGTCTCGGTCCGACGAAACTCATGTCTCCTTTGATGATGCTCCATAACTGGGGCAGTTCATCCAGGCTGAATTTGCGCAAGAAAGATCCTACCGGTGCCATATAATCATCGGGATTTCCCAAAAGATGTGTGGCCACGGCCGGGGTATCCGTGCGCATCGTTCGAAATTTAGGCATTTTGAATATTTGATTGTTGATCCCCACCCTGTCGGACCAGTATAAAACGGGTCCGCTGGAACTCATTTTAACAAGAAGCACGATGAGAATCATGGGTACGCAAAAGATGCCTGATAAAAGGATGGCCATTGCCAGATCGAAAATACGCTTGCCATTCACAATGTGCCTGCCTGCCGCATTTCCTGAACCGTTTCCTTCCAACCGGACACCAGATCATACCGCGGTGCGAAACCGAGTTCCTTCCGGATGCGCTGACTGTCCACAGCCATGTCTTCCGTATACTTAGTTATGGTTTCCCGCGTCACCGGAGACATGAGATGGACGAGTTTCGAGCTTTCTTCCAGCAATTCTGCCGCCCATCGCACCGGTATTAGTGGCAACGCGAGGGTTGGGGGTTTCCGGCCGAGGGCGTCGCAGAGAGTCTCGATGATGGCTTTCATGGTGTGGAACTGTCCGTCCGTAACGTTGAAAATCCGGCCGGCTGCATCCGGATGGATGGCAGCCAATACAGCAGCGCGTGCCACATCCTTGTCATAAACCAATGTACGCCTGTTGGAACCATTCCCAACAGGTATGAAACGGCCTCTCGCCAGAGATTGCACAAGGCGCCGATAATTCCCCTTAATTCTGCAGCCATACACTGCACCGAGGCGCAAGACAGCCCCAATCCGCCCGCCATCCGCATCTTTGGCTTCCAGCACGATTTTTTCCGCCGCAAGCTTGGTCCGGCCATAGAATGTATCAGGGTACGGTGGCGTATCTTCCGTCAATATCCGTCCATTGGACGGCCCATAAACGGCAATCGTGCTGAAGAAAACAACACGTCTGACGCCGGCCTGAATAGCTGCTGCAACCACGGTCGAAGTTCCCCCCACATTAATCCGTTCATATTTTTCTTGCAGGGCAATTGGCGGGTTTACAACATGCAGCAACGCGGCCAGGTGAATAATCGATTCAGCGCCCTGCATGGCCGCGCGTATGGCCGATACATCGGTTACATCACCAATAAGAGTTTCCACATCATCAGGCCAGGCGCCTACCGGTGGTGGATCGATTGACAGGGTGCGGACGGAATAACCCGCGGTACGGAAGGCTTCAACCACAAGCGGTCCGACAGCGCCGGTGGCCCCTGTCACAAGAACGGAAGGGCGACGTTTCGCTACAGCCACTTCCAACCCCACTTGTTGAAATAACGGCACATGCTGACGATAAAGATCATTGTCATCCGTATATTCTTATGGGACTCCCTTGTCCAGTAATGAATGACGGCCGCTTCCGGACAGTAAACAGTTCTAAATCCGTTCTGCTGGAATTTACGGCTTAAATCAAAATCTTCAAGATATAAGAAATAACGCGGATCAAAACCGGCCACCGCTTTCAGCACATCGGTCCGGCAAAGCATAAACGCGCCGGTCATGACCTCCACATCACATGTTTCATCGTATCCCACATCCCTCATCTCGTAGTGATCCAGACGCCGCCTGAACAGAGGATCAAAGAGGTGCGGCATGAAACGACGAATAAAAAAATCCATGACACTGGGGTAGCGCTTATTAAGGTATTGATCCGAACCATCCTCATTCAATATCCGCGGGCAGACCATTCCCACGTCCGGATTGTTTTCCATGAATGTGATCAGGGAACGGATGGTTCCCGGTGGAAGCAGGATATCTGGGTTGAGCACAAGGTGGTATTTTGACGGTATCGCCTGGAAAATCGTCAAGTTGTGTGCCCTACCATACCCAATGTTTTTGCCGTAAGAATGGTAAGATACCGGCAGCCCGTCGAATGCGAAACGCAAATCGGTTGTGGGAGAATTATCAACGATCATGAGATGTACGGAAAAGTCGGTGTCCAGAAAACTGATGGCGGTGTTCCTGATGACCTCTGGATGGTTTTTATAGATTACCATTGACGCGGTACAGTCGTACAAGTTACCTCCTGCTATCGGCGATCGTCGCGTGAATCCCTGCTTCCACACCCCCGCAAGCGGCGCATCAGCGCCGGTGGGTCCAGCAGCCCCCATATATACGAATCGTCTGCTGTTCTGCCGTCCTGAATCTGCCGGCGTTTTATTAAGTCCCGCTTTAACCCTTTCAGGGTATCTTAGTTAAAAATCCCGATATCTTTAAGCATGGAGGTCCGGCAGAGCGCCGCACCGGCGCAGGTGCCGAAGATCCATGCTCGCTGGCTGTAATGCCCGGCTGGCTCACCGCGGTCGCGCAGGAGTCCCGCACACCGGCCCTCGTATACCCGTCACCGCAGCGGTCGATCATTTTCATCATGTCTGATAACTGCTTGATAGCTTCCACCCCGCCCTGCAAGACCATCCCATAACCCGCGTAACATCATTACAAAATTACAGCGGCGCGGCGGGACAACCATAGTGAAGATGATCAACTTCGCACAGATCCGAAAAAGATCCTGCATAATCCACAATATAGGCGTATATGATCGCGAGTAAAGCCGTACCCGATTGCGCATAATAAAATACAGACGCAGCGGTTTGTGTACAATGACCTCCTGCCAGCGAAGGAACCAGAATCGCTTTACTCCGTCACCGAGGGTGTGTTCCATTTCAGCGCCAATATCTCCATAGAGTTTAAAACCAAATGAGGCTGCTCGGAAACACCACTCCATATCAACGTTGTCTATGAAGAAACTTTCATCCATGCCACCGACAGTATTAATCACCTCAAGCGGAATCAAAGTTCCCGAAGAAATGATTATGTCTACAAGCACCGGTTCACTCTCGTCAGAGGGCGAGTAAACAAGGTTACCAGTTAGTCCTAAGCGAATAAAGTGAAACGATTCCATCGTATTCGTGTATAAAAGTTTTGGCCCTATCGCGCCTACCTTCCTACCCGCAGTCTCAAGCATGGTTAAAGTCCGCATAAGTCTTAGGACCATGTCAGATGCGGCGACACTGTCCTGATCCATGATCAGTACGTACGAAAAATCATGTTGCCTTGCCCAAGAAATGCCGATGTTTTGCCCTGCTGCTACTCCGACATTGGTCTCCATCACTATATGGGTAATCTCTCCTCGCTTATCCTCATCCTCCAGCCACTTCCGCACTTGAGGATCCGCGCCATTGTCGATAAGAATCACCGCACCGACCTGCGGGCGCATCACACCAACTGCACGGGTAAGCTGTACATGGTCAGGGAAATAGCATACGAAAATTGCGCAAACGCTAGTGATTTTCATATAGATGTCAGAACTTTAGAAATCCAGCTCAGGATTACAGTCAGTGAATACGCTTCGTGACGCCACAATACCCTTTATTATTTATATCCCGCCACTTCGAAAGCCCGCTGGGAAAAGAGGCGTCCCGATGATGTGATCACGTACAGAGCCTCCCGCCAGGGGCTATCTAGAGCCGAATGAGGGCGGGGGGTACTGCCGAAAAACACGGTTCGAGGACCGGCGACCATCAGCTTCTCCGGATAAGGCTGGGATTTCCAGATTGTCAGCATCCTTTCCACCATGTCCCCGGCCTGCAGACTATTCTGATCGAAAGTGACGATCCAGTCACAATCCCTTTCCTCAGCCAGGACTTGGCAGATTCCCTGGTTGCGGGCGGTGGCGACTCCAAGGTTCTCATGGTTGCGGATACAGAGTATGTTCTCTTTCACACCCAGTGCCCTCTCCAGATTTACCACGATTTCCCCCGTCGTACAGTTATCCACAACGATTACACGGGATAACTGCGCGGCAATTCTCTCCAACCGCTCGGGGAAACCTGCATCGGGAAAAAATGTAGTCACGACCGCGCAGACCCGGTCGGAGGGTTCGGCAGGAAAGGATGGGGTCGGTGACGTCATATCCTGAGATATCCGAAGGGTTTGATGCGCCCGTGAAGCTCATCGCCTATGAGGCGGCGCCTGCCCGCAGAAAATAATTTACGTATATTCAACCACTGATTCCCGCCTTTGGGCGCTGATGAACGTGGCCGTCCGGGCCGCGAAGCTTCTGAAATTCTGAGCTCCGCCCGGCTGTGATGGCGAAGGTATCTCTGGTGACCCTAAGGATTCCGGCCGCTTACCCTGAGAGGAATATCAATGAAAAGAAGCTCAGCTTTTGATATGGATTTGCTCCTTCTCTGATGACCAATGATGCCCAGGAGTTCTGTGAGCAGAACGCTCTCGCTGCTATCCAGCTCGAAATTCCTAAGCAGGTCTTGAATGGTCACCTCCAGGATTTCGACCGCCGTTCCGGAGGGAAGAACGAGCAGGTAGCGAAGGGGTGCGATCTCAACAAGACGAAGCCATTCGATCTGCCGTAAGGATGAGTTTGGTCCCACCAAAATGAGTGCTTTTCCGGGCGTAACCTTAATCAGCTCGACAGGTTTAAACGGAGGAGGATCGCCTTTCTCCATTGCAGTCTCAACACACTTCACGATGGCACGGGAGCGGTCAGGATTTATGGACTGCAAATTGCGCAAAATCCTCTCCGGCAACGTCACGGTGATGGGCCTACGGGCTTCGGAATATTTCGGAGGTCGTCCCCCGGCATGCTTTTTAGCCTCTTGTAAAACTCCCACGATCGCATGGGATTTATGCCCACCCCTTATTTTTGTTGTTGATTCCGTTTTAATATTAGCGTAGGATCGCTTCATAATTATTAGTATTAACATAATAACTGGCTGCTTGCAAGGACAAAATATTAATTTTTCTATCTCCCCCGAATGGCAAGGCCATGCAAGACGCCAAGGAGATCAGGGGAAATATGGGTCTTCGTGAGGATGTTTTACATTTCATGCAATGTCCCTCATGTGGCAGTTCCTTCCAAGTAAAAGAAGTTCTGGAAGAATCAGGGGGAACGATTGAACAAGGACAGGTGATCTGCGATTGTGACTGTCATCCTATCTGTTTCGGCATACTCATCCTAAAAAACGGCCATTTAAAAAACCATATATTGGCACTACAGAAACGGCATGCATATCGTGAAGCCGCGACATTTTCTTTAGGTAATTACTGCGAGGATCTTGCCAGACTTTTTGATTTTCTGAAAGTTAACCCGCTTGGCCGATCTCTGCAAAATATTCTATCTGGAGCGACAATCCCATATCATTATGCCCGCTTCAGACAATACTTCAATAGCCGAATAACGTTTTTAGATCTGTTAGGTCATACACCTTATGATGACTACCTCCGTCACCGCTTCTCATCCCAAAGTTTCTGGGATCTTTATCCTTTTCTTCCTGTTCTGAAACAACGGGGGCGCCTGTTAGAAATCTGCTGCGGTGCTGGTCACGCCTCTTTCGTTATTTCCCGGGCCGTATTCCCTTCCGAGATGATCTGTATTGATGGCAATTTTAGAAACCTGTTCCTTCTCCAGAAGTTTTTTTCTCCAGCCCAATCGGTTCTTGTGGACGCCAATTTCCCACTGCCCTTCAGTAATGGCACCTTTGATTTTGTTTTAATGATGGATGCATTTCATTATGTGGATTCTCGCTATCTTCTCGCGAAGGAAATCGAACGTGTTGTCAGTCATGAAGGTGGCTTCTTGATTCTGCATGTACATAACAGCATGGTTGTGAATCCATCGGCAGGCAAACCCATTTCACCTTTCCGAATACAGGGATTGTTCCGCAATCCCCTGACTGTCGTTCCTGAGAGGGAACTTTTAGAGGATTTCCTCTATCGGGACCGGTTGGATTTAACCAAGAAGTCCGATGCCAAGGTTCTGGAGAAAACCGATGCATTCTGTGTTGCCGCGAATATGGCAATGTCATCATTTGAACAGGTCTGGGAATATATCCTGAACACCCACGAGAAACTGGTGATCAACCCTCTATACGAAATGCACCCGAACGGAAATCGAGTCGTGCTGAGTAGACGTTTCCCCAGCATTGCATTTAGAAATGAATATCCTATCTCTGAAGCTTATTTGCCGGTTCAGGCGGAGATAAATAAAACAATCCTGGAGAATCTGGAAGCCGCTGCCGAGGACGATCAGGTCAGGCAGTTGCGAAAGCAGTTTGTTCTTATCAATGTCCCCCATCATTACTGTCGCGGATAAACAGCATCTTAAAAGATTCCAGCAAAGTGATCATCGTGGGTAAGATCAGAGAAAAAATTCATTTTATCGATGACTTGATCGTATTCATCAGTCTGTATCGGCATAGCTTTTTATGGAATTCCCTTTGGCTGGGATTAGGAGAGACCGTTGCCAAGCTCTGCATGTTTTATATTACGGTAGCGGTTGTTCGATATCTCCAACCGGCGGACTATGGTCAATTAAGTGTCGCGGTGGTTTTGACAAATATGATCGTCGTTCTGCTTGATTTTGGAATGACTCAGATCATCATTCGCGATCTCTCCCGCCAAAGGAAAAAGGCATCGATTTATCTCTCCCAGGTGATGTCCCTGAAAATCATCCTGGGGTGTATCTATTTCGTCATCCTGTTATTTGTACCCGACCATTTGGTGGGCCGACAGTGGGTACTGATCCTGCTTATGCTCGGTTTCATGAATTGGGTGCAGGATCTCTCTGGTGCGTGCATTTCATGGTTCATGGCCGAAGAGCGCATGGAAAAGGTGCTCTATGTCCAGCTTATCCATTATGGTGGGATGATGCTGGCAGCAGCAGCAACGATATATTTCGATCTGGGACTTACGACTCTTATTTCAGGTTATATTATAGCCGCGCTCTTAGGTTTCTACTCGGCCATCGTCATGATCTTCCGGGAAGGAATACCGATCCGACTGATTTTCGTTCCGCGCATGATCAAGTATCTTTTCGAGCAGTCCCTCCCTCTATTTGGAGTCGTCCTGATCAATGCTATCTATATTAACGCCGATACAATCATGATTAGAGAATATCAAAATATCAATAATGTGGCCTACTATCAGGCCGCTTATAAACTCTTGTTCGTCTTACAGGGACTGACGCTGCTGCATACAGCCCTCTTTCCCAAATTATCCATCTTAGTTAAGAATAGTCAAAAATTGCAAACCAATCAGCTGAATTGGATTGTAGCTCTATTCACGATGATCGTTCTTGTGCCGATTGCCGTCTTAGCGAACGTTTATGCGCCCGAGATCCTGCTGTTGCTCTATGGCGATAAGATGCTGCCAGCTGTCGGGGCACTGCAATTTCTTATTTGGGTCGGTGTCATCTACTTCATCAAGATTTATGTCATGAATTTATTCATTGCCAACGGACAGCAAAAACCACTCTTTTACATTGCTCTGGCAGCGCTTGTCCTGAATCTGATTCTTGATGCCTATTTCCTGAATCATTACTCATTCGCTGTCGCTGCCGCGGTTTTATTGTTTACTGAAACATTCATGTTAGTGACTTTGGTCGTCTTGAGATACATGCAAACCAGAAAATTTGTTGACATACGATCCAACCGACTACCCTACATGTACTGAGGAAATCGGCCTCTATCTGCGGTTCTCATGTCAACTATTTTATTGGACTCCATATACGCACCCCGTCAGCAATCGATCGGCCAGCGTGGGAACCGATGGTACGATGCAAGGGAGATAGAGTAATCTTCCCGGTACCGGGTCAGGTGGGGGCTGTAAAAGGGATCGTTTCTCAAAAGGTTCCCCCAGCGCGCTTCCATCAACTCGATCTCGCCCCGGAAACGGATCTGTTTTTCCATCGTATCCTCTGGGCCCCGCGTTTTTGATTCGTGATGATAAAGCCTCAGATGGGTTAGGCAGAGGTTATAATAACCGGCTTTCAGAAGCCTGATGCAGAAATCGACGTCATTGAAGGCTACAGGAAGGGCTTCGTCAAAACCGTCCACCTCCAGAAACCTTTCTTTTTTCACCATAAGGCAGGCAGCAGTAACGGCGGCATAGTTTGCCGTGATCCGTAGCCGGTCGAAGTAACCGGACCGGTCATTCGCAAAGTATTTGTGGCTGTGGCCGGCAATGCCGCCCACGCCGAGTACAACGCCGCCATGCTGAACGGTATCATCGGGATAGAGCAGTTTCACGCCCACGGCGCCCACCCGGGGCCGCATTGCCTGGGCGGCTATCTCGGTAAGCCAATCCTCTGAAACCACTTCGATGTCATTGTTGAGAAGAAGGACCAGATCGCCCCTGGCGTTCCGCACGCCTTCGTTGATCAGGGCGGGAAAATTGAAGGGGATCGGTAGCGGCACGACACGGAAACGGTCGGGCTCCTTCTCCTGCCAACGGCGGAATAGATCCAGGGTTTCCGGTTCCCGACTGTCATTATCGACGATGATAACCTCAAAGCAGTCATAGGCGGTCTTTTCAAAGATGGATTTCAGACAGTTTTCGAGAAGCGCGGAGAGATCCCGGGTGGGAATAATGATTGAAACCAGCGGCCGGCCCTGAAGGCGGTACCGCACGCGGTAGCGCCCGGAAAATCCGGCTATCGGCTCCACGAGGGCATCTTCCCCCCGCCGTTGTATGGCCTCCCTGATGGCCATGAGCCCGGCCTCCTGGGCATAGCCCTTCGACTGGAAATCGGCGGCGCTCGATGCCGGGATGGAGCGCCAGTGATAGAGCACCCTGGGAATGTGGCAGATCTTTTCCGTATGCTCGGTCAGGCGGAGCACCAGATCATAGTCCTGACTCCCCTCAAATCCCTCCCGGAATGCGCCGATCCGACGCACAAGGGCGGTCCGGTACACTCCCAGATGACAGGTATACATGAGGGAAAGGAAGGTATCGGGCGACCAGTCCGGCTTGAAAAAGGGCGAATACCTCCTGCCCTGCATATCGATCTTGTCCTCATCGCTGTAAATCATATCCGCTTCAGGACGGCGGTTGAGGAGAACGGCTATTTCGAAGAGGGCATCGGGGGTCAGTTCATCGTCATGATCGAGGAGAGCGACATATTCTCCGGTGGCCAGGGAAAGGGCTGAATTGGACGCCGCCGAGATATGGCCGTTGACCTCCCGGAAAACCACCCGTATGCGCCCGTCCCCGTCCCGGTATTCCTCGAGAACGGGACGGACATGGGGCGTGGTGGAGGCATCGTCGGCAATACAGAGCTCCCAGTGCGGATAGAACTGGGCCAGAACCGAATCCAGGCATCTTCTCAGCCAGATCTCATCGGTGTTGTAGACCGGAAGCAGGATGGAAATGAGCGGCCGGCAAGATAGATTCTCTATCTCTCTGCGGATACGGTCACGATCCATGGTTGTTAAGCGATGCCTCCTCTGCCAGAGTTCGTAGAGTTCACGGTCCGCCAGGTGAAAGCGCTCTTCGAAGGAGTACCATAGAGCCCGCCATCCCTCCTGACGGATGATGCGCAGGGCCTTCCGGCCGCGGCGGGGCAGCACCCGCAGGAAAGAGACCAGACGCCGCAAGGGGGAGAGAAGAATGCGGAGCAACGTCCGGAACTTTCGGAGGATCACAAACAGGTTTCCTTCTTCCGTTTTGATTAAGATTTGCGATTTACCGCTCACAGCGGGAGGACCTCCTTTTTTTATGGCAGCAGGGGAACCTTTTTCCAGCCGTCACTCTGTGTGAATTCCCGGGCGGCGAAGCACCAGATGACCAGCTTTTTTTTCTTCCAGTAATTGGGATCCCTCTGCGCCCGCCGTAGCAGGTTCACGCGAGCTGGTGTAGCTCCGGAGCCGCGCACGGCGGCCAGATCCACCGGAAAACCCAGTTCCAGCACCAGTTGATCGGACAAGCCCGCATCGTGGGTGTGCATGTCCTCCCCGGCATGAAAGACGAGATTGTGGCTATCGCCGACGAGAATGATCGGGCTTTTCTGATCGGGGGCGACGGGTTTCAGTGCCCCCGCGCTGCCTGTGCCAACCTGGCGGACCGACAAAATTTCCTGAGGAAGGCTCTTTTCACCTAGGGCCTTCCAGAGATCTCCCGTGATAGGCAGCGATTTCCAGGCCGTCTGATAAGCTGACTTCGGGATCGCCTTCAGCCAGGGTCGTCGTTGAATTTCCTCACGAATCTTCCGGGCAGCCAGAACACAGCCATTTCCCGACCAATGGGTATCCTGCTTGCAGAAAGGGGCCCCCTCCCGATGAAAACGGTTGGCCAGAAAAAAGGATGTCAGGTCGAGAACCTGGATGCCCTCTTTCCGCAGAAGCTGATAAAAGGCCTGTGTTTCCGCGTCGATGCGCACAGGTGGATTTTCACGGGAAATCGTCAGCTGATCGGACAGAAAATCGGGATACACGACGCTTTTGGAAGGAACAGGTATCAGAAGCAACTCAACGCCCATCTTCTTCAACTGCCGGTGAAAATCGATGATGACGGGAAGGGGATCTGCGAATTCGGGTTTGGTCGCCCGGCTGACCTTTGCAGCCGCTTTTCCCCAGAAGCGCCCCGCCGAAACGAAGCGCAGCTCCGGACCAAAGAATAGCCATCCCTCCTTGCCAGGAACTGTCATGCTTCCCCGTTGTTCCGCCGATCGGGCCAAGGAGGCATATTGATCGACCACTTTCCGGACGGTATCCGCCTCTGCGGCAAAAGAGGTCATGGCAATGACCCAGAAGCCGATACCTGCCAGGATTACAAAAATCTCCTCTTTCTTCATCTTCTTTTACGCCTCTTTAAAAAGGATCCGCCTCTCATTTTTTCATGGCCTCGCCCCAGCATGGTTCCACAAGCTGCAAGGCCGCATCGTCCAGTTCGCTGCGGTTGATCCCTTCATACCGGTCAGCCACATCGGACCAGGCCGTCAGACGGAGTGCCACAGTTTCTCCCGGCCGGTGCCGCGCCGCCGCTGTCCAGACATTGTCCGTCATGCTTCTCATATAGACCATCGCATCGGTCTCGGCAAGGGGGCGGCCGTCTGCTTCCAGATCCGTCAGGTGGATCGCCATGACATGATCTTTATAGGCCACCGAACCCGGTCTCGGCACGGCAGAGACCGCCTCGATCTTTCCCCGGACGACCCTTTCTCTTCCGGGGGGAATCGTCAGATACTTCAACGGCAGAAGAACGCCCGGTTTCAGGTCGATCCATTTCCAGTTCCCCACGGCCAGTTCCCGGATGGCGAACTGATAGATCACCAGACGTTTTCCTGATAGACGATCCCGCCCCCGGGCCAGTTCGCCGGCCAGGCTCTCCCACATGGCAAAGGCGCCGTTGTCGTTGCGTGTAATGCGATCCAGCGGCCGCTGCAGGGCAAAACTGAGCTGTTCGATGAAGCCGGCCCCTTCACCCCATCCCATGGCCCCGAGAGAATAGATGTTGCTGAAACTGTCGCCGAGCACGAGCACATCCGCCGTCTTCTGCGATTTCCAGGGTTCCTGCCCGTTCTTCTCAAAGACTTTTCGGATCGAAGCCTTCTCCCGCGGAAAGATCCGCTGCTTCACAGGCAGATCCAGCATAACGGCCAGATCTCCGAGCTGGGTCACCTCGGATCTTTCCGTACGGTAACCCGGATCATGCACCGTGGGAAGAAGAACTTGCTCCTGAATAAAATCCCTCAGCTTTTCCGCCGCTAACTCCACAGCCTCGGGACGCCAGTGGGTATCGGTCGTGAGATACTGGACATGATCTCCTTTTACCTTCGCCCCCATCAGCACGGGCGCCGCATCGAAGACGAGAACACCATTAAGTTCCATTTCCTCCTTGAAGCGTTCATAAGAGGGGTTTTGCAGTTCCGTCTGCCGTTGATCATAGCGATGGGTCAGCTTCTCCGGATGGATCATGGCCTTGATCGGCGTCGGCATGATGATTAGGGCGATCCCCCGTCGGGCGAGCTGATCTTTCAAATGGAGGATCGCAACCCGCGGGTCGGGTTCGATGGGCGTGGCCCATTCATTTCCCCCCCCTGCGCGCTTCCGCAACTGAACGGGATGGAGAAAGGGCGGCCCCGACAGATAATCGACGCCGGGCCGGTAAAAGAGCCAAGGCTGCTCGCCGCAGTAGGCCTTTTCATTCCCCGCGCCGAGCCAGGCTGTCAGGACATACTGGATCTTGGGACGAATCCATTTCCCGATGACGGACTGATCATCCAGGGCCTCTTCAAACCCCTTCATCTCTTTCAATAGAGAGCGGTTCACCGCAAAAACGCGTGAAAGGATGCCGGATGATCCGGAATCCGCGGGCGCCTTCACCACTGCAGGAAAGAGGGAAAAAACATCATAGACCTGCGGCAGCAGGGAACGCCTTTCCCCGGCCGCATAATCCCTAAACTCCGAGATGTGTTGAACCAGAGGGACGGAAAGAATGACGAGCAGAAACAAAATAATCAAGCCCCAGGAAAGCGCCGGGCGGATCTGGGTGTGCCCCACCTCTCTTCTCGCCATTTCTTCCCGCCGCTCCTGAAGTTCCCAATCGCTCATGGATGTCCGATCAAAAAATAAAATAAATGAAGGGGTTGTAAGACTGCGTCATCAGGACCGCCAGGGAAACCAGCAGCGCCAGAGCAATCGGCACCGCCTTCCATCGGGGAATCGTCCGCGTCCAGTCCCACGTTTGCGGGCACCCCCAGACAATCACCGCCGCCAGGCCGAAGGTTCCCCAATAAAAGGGCTGGTAGAGAATGCCGCCCAACAGGCCGGCGCCGTCCTGAACGGTTGTCAGACCGAAGAGACTGCCGAGATAGACCAGTGCCGCCGGCAGGTCAGGCGTCCGGAAAAATACCCAGGCCATGAGCACGATGAAGAAGGTCATGGCCACCCGGCAGGGTCCGGGCAGCCGGCGGTAAAAGGCGTTCTTGCCCTGGGCGCGCTCCAGAACCAACATGCCGCCATGTATTCCCCCCCAGATGACGAAATTCCAGGAGGCCCCGTGCCAGAGCCCCCCCAGAAGCATCACGACGGCCAGATTGCAGTGGGTGCGCCATCTCCCTTTCCGGTTGCCCCCGAGGGGGATATAGAGGTAATCCCGCAGCCAGGTGGAAAGGGATATGTGCCATCGGCGCCAGAACTCGGTGATGGATTGCGAAAGGTAAGGGGAATCGAAGTTTTTCGGAAAGACAAAACCGAGCATCAGCGCCAGACCGATGGCCATATCGGAATAGGCGCTGAAATCGAAGTAAATCTGAAAGGCATAGGCGCTAAGGCCGTACCAGGCATCCAGGACGCCGCGAGACCCGGCATCGAAAACTACGTCGGCGATCTTCCCGCAGGGATTGGCCAGTAGCACCTTTTTCGCCAGTCCGAGACTGACGAAGGCTACGCCCCGGGCGAATTTCTCCGCCGTGTGGGTTCGGTTGGCCATCTGGTCGGCAATCTCGCGGAAACGGATGATGGGGCCGGCCACGAGCTGGGTAAAGAGGGAAATGTAGCAGGCAAAATCGATGAAATTGCGCAACGCCTTCGCCTGACCGCGGTACACATCAATAGTATAGCTCAGCAGATGAAAGGTGTAAAAACTGATGCCCAGAGGCAGCGTGACCCTCAGGATGGTCTCCAGCCGTATTGCGGATATTCCCAGCCAGCCGAACAGGGCATTGTAATTCTCCAGAGCGAAGTTGAAGTACTTGAAAAATCCCAGAATGGACAGGCTCGTGCAGACGGAAACAAAGAGCCAGATTTTTTTCTTCCGCAAGCCCGCTCCGCCCGCTCCCGGAACCCCCGGTGATGCAGACCCGACGTACAGCCGCTCGCCGGCGATTTTCAGGCCGCAGACATAATTGATCAGCGTGGAGGTCAGCAGCAGGACGACAAACAGGGGATTCGCCCAGCCATAGAAAACATAGCTCAGAAGCGTCAGGGCCAGATGCCGACCCCGGCGGGGCAGCCCATAGTAAACGGCAAGGGCCAAGGGCAGAAAATAGAAGAAGAAAATCTGAGAACTGAATACCATGTGTTTATTGTCACCGAGGATCGCGAGATGACAGGCCACTGTATTTCCGCGGCCATCATGATCGCATCAAACGTTAGAGTTGGAATTTATCGTGGGAATGACGTATCGGAGCCCCTGGTTATCGATCGATAAGGCGATCAGTTGCGCGGCTCGTAGTAGAGCGGCAGTTTGAATTCATCGCTATCCATGATCAGGCGCTCGCCTTCCAGCTCTGGATGGTCGTCGTAACGCTCCAGGCTCATCCGGTAGGTTTTGCCTTTCTCCCGTTTTGCATCCCTGAGAACCTGGCCATCCTCGATCACCCAATGGGCGGCCATGATCTTCTTCTGGCGATAGGTGCCGGAGATCACCCGGACGACTTCATAGCCGTTGACCAGAAGGGCGCGCCGATAGGGAGCGATATCCTGGGGGGTCGGGATGACTGAAGGATCCGTCAAGCGGGCTTCGATCACCGCGCGTTTTATAGTTTTTTTCAAGGCGGGCTTTCGCGAAGCCTCGGTTTGCGGTAGGGGCTTCTCTATGTTGCTCCTTGTCGTGCCGGAGATTTTCGCCGCCGTCTGCTTCGCGCCTTCCGCAGGCGCCACCCAGACGTCGGGGAAGAAGTCTCCCCGGTCATTCTTGGTCACCTGCCACCAGGACTCGATCTTTGTGAGACCGGCATTGAACCGGCCGACATAAATTTCCACTGCCGGGCCGCCCCCGGCAATGCGGTTCGCCCCAAAACCCACTTTGTAAGGCCCCGTCATCGCCATGATCCGGGGATGATTGCTCCAGCGGGGATGGTATATCTCGTGACCGTCTATCCCCGGGGCGCCGTTGATGTTAACCTGCCATTTCTTATTATTTTGCAACTCAAAAATCGTCAGATTCCTGTGGGCGCCGTCGAAAATCCAGTAAAATGGTTTTCCCTTGACCGTCGTGAGCGCCGGCCAGCAGCCTTTGGTATAGATCTTTATCGATTTGTTCGGCAGTTGGGCGACGCCGCCTTCGGGCCAGGGGAAATTGCCCCCGGCCATCCGGCCGTCCGCCGATACCTGAAAACTGTCCACGTTTACCGGTACCCTGTTCCAGACCAGTTCCCCCGCGCCGGGACGGTCCAACAGCGTTCGATAAACCGCCGGGCAATGTAATCCCCCCTCCCGCATCTCCTCATATCCATAATAAATCCACTCCCGGCCGTCCCGGGGATCCCGCCAGAGCGCTAACCCAAAACCCCCAAACAACTCCCGCAGCCCCGAACCGTCCCAGTTCACCACGTAAACCTTCTTCCGAATCCGGTCCGTATAGACCACCCGGTCCCCGCGCGGCGTGATCAGGGGCTTCGCGTAATTCCCCACCGCCCCCAAGATCGCCCGCTCGCCCTTCCCGTCACCCGTGTCCAGACCCATCAACCGTAAATTGCTGCCCAGCGTATCTACATCACGACCATCCCCCATATCCTGAACCCAGATAACCCGTAAACGGGCGCCGGAAAGGATGCCTTGTTTAGAATTGCCTGTCGCAGTGGCTGTTTTCTGCAGTGCTGCTGTGAGTTGCGGCGGATTAAAAATCAGGCTGAAACTTAATGTGAAAATCGCCAGGATGATGAAAAAAATCTTACTTTTCAATCTGACTCCGTGAAATATCGGTTCCTGATGAGCCCGTTCTGTGTTCATTGAATATCATGCTGCACCGGATCTTTCGACATAACCATGACAGTGCCGCGCAGATTCATTGCGTCAAGGCTTTGTAAAAGGTTTCGGCAATGATCTGATGTCCCTCATCATTGGGGTGCATACCATCGTCAATCATATAAGCACTATTCCAATTTAAAGCCACCTCGATATCTGCACAGGCAATTCCCTCACTGGCAGCCAATTGACGTATCCTCTGGTTCAGATCAATGGCATAAGGTTTTCTCCATGCCCATTGATAAAAAAATGGTCCCAGCGTAGCCACCACGGGTATGGTTCCATTATTCTTGGCTCGTTCAATCATGTATTGGAGATTGCTTATGGTGCTATCTGGGTCTATAAAACCGACATCATTTGACCCGTAATAGATCGTAATATAACGGGGATTATATTTGGATAGAAGTTGATCAATCACTGCAGCTCCGCCTGCACTCTTCCCCCCATCTATGCTTTCATTATTGATGGTTTTCGACCATAGAGCTGAGAGTAGTGGTACATAACTCTTCGCGTAACTTGTCGCACCGTAGCCAAAAGTGATGCTATCTCCCAGGGCAACGCATATATCTTTGCGATTGTCAGGAATCGTCACGAATGTCCTGTCCGAATCCGCACCCTCTCCATATCCATTAGCGGCAGTGATCACGTAATAGTACGTTATGCCCATGGTCAATCCCGAATGGGCATAGGGACTCTTTACACCGGCAAGCCTTGTCCCGCTCTGGCTAGATACATCCGGAGATGTAGACCAGTAAATATTATAGGTTGTAGCATTATCGACGGCATTCCAACTGATCGTGGCCTCTCGGTCGCCTGCCACCGATGTGACCCCCGTGGGGGCTGATGGTGTATTCCCCCCTTGATTGGGCGTGGCCGAGACTTCCTGCGATTCAAGGCCCTCTCCATATTGATTGACACCGGTCACCACATAATAATAGGTTGTACCGTCGCTTAAACCACCATGGGTATAGGGACTGACCGCATTAGCAATCTTGGTGCCGCTCCCTTTCTTCACACCGGCGTATGTTGACCAATAGACATTATAGGATATATTGACATTCTCCGCTTCGACGGGTGTCCAGCGAATGATCGTTGCCCTGTCCAAGCCGATTACCGCGATTTCCTTTGGAGGCAGGGGAGGGGCAATCTGACTCGGCGTTGCGGATACTTCAAGAGATTCGATACTTTCACCATATTGATTAGCGGCAGTCACGACATAGTAGTAAGTGGTGCCATTGTTCAGACCCATTTGGTAATATGGACTTGTAACAGCGGAAATTTTTGTGCCGGACTGCTTGCGAACACCCGCTGTCGTTGACCAGTAGACATTGTAAGTGGTTGCCTCACTGACATTTCCCCAGGACAACCTGACTTGGGCGTTCCCGCTGGCAGATAAGACGTTTTGCGGCGTCGATGGCGCGGTATTCGGACTGGAACTTCCTCCACCACCGCCTCCTCCGCAGGAAAGGACAAGCAAGCTGAGTATCACAAAAATAAGATATACTTTTCTGTTCATATCATAACCCCTCATCCATCATCGTAACGTTCATGGCATTACTGTACTGCATGCGATAGGGCGATCCTTTCCCGGATACCCCGATCGGCAACAAATTATCAACAATCATCTCAAATGATGTGCACATGAGGAATAGGCACGATGAAGCGTCCACCCCATTCACGAATATCATCCATCTGTGCGATGATTTCTTCTTTGATATTCCAGGGGAGGATCAGGACATAATCCGGTCGATCCTCCCGGATCCGATCAGGATGCTTGATCGGAATGCGGCTTCCCGGCAGATAACAGTTCTGCTTGTAAGGACTGCGGTCCACGGTATAGTCCAGAAAATCCGTCCGGATCCCGCAGTAATTCAGGAGAGTGTTCCCCTTGGCCGGTGCACCGTAGCCGACAATCTTTTTCCCCTCGTTCTTGAGGCCGATGAGAAGATGCAGAAGGTTGCGTTTTACCGATTGGACCTTCTGATGAAAAGTAAGATAGTGGCCGATGTTCCCGAACCCTTCGCTAATTTCTCTCTCCTTAAGTTCAGCCACGCGGGGAGAAAGAGATTTGCTCTGATCCTCGTCATTTGCTGCATAGATCCGCAGCGATCCCCCGTGGGTCGGCAGCTCCTCCACATCAAAGATTGTTAGTCCATGCTCCCGGAAAATCCGTTCAACAGTAAGAAAAGAGAAATAAGAGAAATGCTCATGATAAATCGTATCGAACTGGGTCTCTTCCATTAATCTGACCAGGTGGGGAAACTCCAGGGTGATCAATCCCTCGTCCTTCAAGGCTATTTTCAATCCCTTGACAAAATCATTCAGGTTGGGATTGTGGGCCAGAACATTGTTCCCAATGATCAGATCGGCCTGCTGCCTCTTTTGCTGCATCTTCTCCGCATAGGCTTGGTCAAAATAGGTGATTTCCGTGGGAATGCCTTTTTCCTGAGCCGCATGCGCCGTGTTGGCAGCCGGTTCGATGCCGAGAACGGGTATGTTATGTCTTTTGAAATACTGCAGCAGATAGCCGTCATTGCTCGCAATCTCGACAACAAATTTATTTTCATTCAAGCCGAATCGTTTAACCACCATTTCAACATAGTGCTCGCAATGTTTCAGCCAGCTATCCGAATAGGAAGAAAAATAGGCATATCCGGCATGGAAAATGTCCTTTGCCTTTTCGAACTCTTCCAGTTGAACCAGCAGGCAGTTTTCGCAGACATAAACGTCCAGCGGATAGTAAGGCTCCATCCTGTGGAGGTCATCACCGGTAAGATAGGAATTGGAAAGGGGAGACGCACCAAGGGATAAGAACAGGTGCCGCAGGGGTGTATTACAAAACCGACAATCCATAATTTTCAATCTTCCTGTTTAAAATTTGTGCTTATACAAAAGGTAATACCAGATCCGCAACCATTTTCGCGATAGTGGGAAAGGCAGTCAAACCTTCAAAGCCACCTCCCATTTCAGGATCTTGCATGAAAGGTCCATCGCAACTTCTCATCCAGACATCCCAGCTCTCTCAGGGAATCGATGATCTTCAGTCTCATGAAATTCGTGTTCCGGAAATTCTGTTCCCGGAAAGTCATGGCCTCCAGGCCATCTCTCAATTCCTGAATGGTTGTATCGAGATCATATTGGGGTTGATGATCCGGCGCCAGGGAACGGAACAGATCGAAATTCACCCGGTAGGAACGCTTGTCGGGCTGGGCATCCTTGTTGATGGAAACCTCGGTACCGGGAATGATCCTCGCCACTGCCTCTGCGAGATCCCGCACCTGATAGTTCCATTCATTCGTTCCCGCATTGACCACCAGAAAGGGGCCACCTGAACGGAGAGGTCTCTCTACTCCCCAATCAATCGCTCTGGCCATATCTTTGATATGAATCAGAGGGCGCCAGGGAGTGCCGTCGCTCAAGATGGTGATCTTGCCGGAAGCAACTGCGGAGGCTACAAAATCATTCAATACCAGATCCAACCTTAACCGTTCGCTCATCCCGCAGGCCGTTGCAAATCTCAGGCAGGTAATCCGGAAATCACTACTGGCCAGACGCTTCAATTCCTTCTCGGCATAAACCTTCGATTTCGCATACGCCGTCAGCGGATTCAGGGGAGAGCTCTCCGTCATAGCCTGCTCTTCGGCAAAACCATAGGTGCTGCAGCTGGAGGCAAATACAAAGGACCTGACGCCGGCCGCCTTTGCCTTGATCGCCAAAGCCACGGCAGACCGGTAATTGATGTCGAGCGTCACCGCTTCGTATTTATTTCCCATGGGGTCATTCGATATCGCCGCCAGATAGACAATGGCATCGACGTCCTTCAGAAGTTCTTCAGGGAAATTCCTTACATCGGCAAAGTACTGCCTGTTTAAATAACACTCGGGGAGCAGATCCACCCTGGTCAGTTGGCTAGCGAAATATCCCATGTCATAGCCGATCAGCGTCGCTTCAGGATGGTTTGTCCGGAGATATTTCACCACGCAAGGTCCAATATATCCCATATTTCCGGTAACAAGCAGGTTCATGACAACCCTCCTTTCCCGCACGAATGATCTTTATAAAGCCGTAACCCTATCCATAATTTGACATAAAAATGCAAGTAATTTCTGTTTATGAATAAACAACAAGTTACTCCTTGATAAACCGCTCCAGAGGGGCGTGGGTTGCTAATTAGTTGGAACTTGGCAACCCACGCGAAAATTATTTAAACGCTCTCTATCATGGTTTCAGAGGGCGGCGAAGTCAGTGCATAATTTCAGGGGCGGTTCTGGATGTTTGTTTAGCCCAATATTTGTTCAACCAGACCAGTTGATGTTATCGGTTGTTGCCTTCTTAGTCGGACTCTAGGTGAACCGGACCTGACCATCGCCGCCCACTATGATGCCTGTCGGGGCAGGGGGTGCTTTGTACGATCCGTTTTTAACTTCAAGGCATACTTGAAACCTTGCCAATCTCTGAGGGCGGGGGCCACAACCTCTTCGGCGATTTGCCTGGAAAACACCTCGGCCCCCTTGTCGTTCAGGTGATGATGATCAAAAAAACCATCAGAAGGCACATTGCGAGCTTGATAATAGTTTAGAAAGGGGATATCAGCGGCCGCTGTTGTATCCTCGAGAAACCGGATGAACGCCCCATAGCGCTCCGGTGGAAACTTCGCTGCCAATTCCGGAGCCACCGGTGTCAGGATCATCACCAGATGCAGATCGCTCTTTTGGACAGTAGATAGCAATGCCTTGAATTTTATTGCCTCTTCGTCTGCAATCTGAATGGATGGATAGATCTTGTCATCTATTGCTTCACGAACAGCCAGGCGGGCAGGTCTCTGCCGGCCGCTTTGTTTAAAGTATCCCTTTGATTTTCCAATACTCCCGGAGGATAAATCTTTGCCAAGGAGAATCACCCTCCCTAAATCGGAGACCATATTGTAAAAAGCTTGCTCTATAAGGCCTCCCCAGTGTTGCGCGGCGAATATGCTTTGGAGACGCCATTCCCAGGCATCCCGATAGGATTCAACCCAGCCCGGAAGTCTGTGAAATACTCTGCTTCCGGAAGCTGGGCTCCCCTCAGAAATCTTCCTATCCAAGGCATTTTCATTGATATCACAAATGATCAGTCGGGGTTTATGACGACCCAGCAGATTTCGAACAATCTTGCGATATTCTCCCGGCCCCGCAGCAGCCATCCAGATATTCACTATCGAAAGTTGCATTCCCCGATCAGCCAGAACCTGCTCTACCGTCACCGGCTTCAATCCCTCACCAATACGGGAATCCCCCAAGAAAACCACATCCGGTTTTCGACCATTAATCCAGAAGATATCCTCTGTAATCGGGATATCCCCGCCCGCCGCCCATGGGGAATAGAGAAATATCTTCCCGACCAGCAGAAACAGCAGGTTCCCGATGATAAAAAATAGCAGTACGGCAAGCAGACCCTTAAACATCCCAACTCGGGGATGCCCGTTTTTTTTGTCTGCTGATAAATTGGCCATCTTCTCGCTCATTTCAGAACTCAAAATAGATAAAAGTAGCATTTTCGCCGGGAAAAGCCAGGATAGCCAGGAGCATCAGGGCGGCCCAACCCGCTCTTAGCAGCCAGATCCTGCTTTGGATCCAGTGAGCACGGCTTTCTTCTTGCAGCCAGCGGCTTACCCAGAGATATGCCGGGTAAAACAGGGCAATAAGAATAAACGCGATCCAGTGATCCGTGTTGAGGTTGCCCGTAATGCCGGCAGATCCCAGTCCCGTCATGCAGGACAACATGGCCCATGAATCTGTGAGCGTATTGGCCCGAAAGAAGATCCAGCCCACAGCGACAAAACCAAAAGTGGTCGCCACAGCCAGAAAATTCTGAAGGAAAGGATGCCCAATAGGTTTCCGCCCGTGCCAATAATGTCTCCATTCGCGGTGAACCATCAGCCCTATCCCGTGATAGAAACCCCAAAAGACGAATGTCCAGGCAGCCCCGTGCCATAAACCGACGAGGAGCATTGTGATTAGCAGATTTGCATGGTTTCTAAAACGGCCGCAGCGGTTACCACCGAGGGGTATATAGAGATAATCTCTGAACCAGAAAGAGAGGGTCATATGCCAGCGTCTCCAGAAATCGGCTATGTTGGCCGCAAGATAGGGCAAACGGAAATTTTCCGGGAGGCGGTAACCCATAAGCCCCGCCGATCCCCGTGCCATATCCGTATATCCAGAAAAATCAAAATAAATCTGAAGGGTTAAGGCAATGACGACAATCCAGGCATCGATGACCCCCAGACCGGCTTGCGACCCAAAACCTGCTGTGACCATTTCGTTGAGGGTGTCCGCCAGGACGATCTTCTTGAAAAGCCCCCTTGTCAGAAGCCACAGGCCCCGGATAAACCGATCCTCCTGAAACACCGGCCTGGATGAGAGCTGAGGTATAAAATCGTCATACCGTTTGATGGGCCCGGAGATCAGTGCAGGAAAGAAGGCAGCATAGATTGCAAAATCGATCCAATTACGGATGGGCGAACGGCCCCGGTAGACCTCTGTGCCATAGTGGATAAAGCCGAATGTAATAAAGGAGATCCCCAGGGGAGCAAGTATCTGCTTCATGGGATCAAAGCCTGCGAATACAGGAGACATCCCCAAGAGGCTCTGGAAATTTCCAATGATGAACCCCGTATATTTGTAAAAAATCAGTACGCTCAGATTGAAACATAAAAAAATTACGAAGAAGCCCCGGCGCTCTCTTTCTGCAGCGGCCAATCGGATCACGAACAGATAGTTCGCTATAGTCATGACTGCCAGAATCAAACCCCAAACCGGCAGCCAACTCATGTAAAAGACATAACTGGACAGTAGAAGCAGCGGCTTGTGGTACCGGTGGGGAAAACGCCAGAAGAGCAGTGTGACGAAGGAAAGGAATAGGAGGTAACTCAGGGTATCAAAGTACATAGAGGTGCAATTATTGTTCTGTATCCATTAAGAGACCGTTTTCCCGCAGCGCCTTTGCAGCATTCTTGATCATGTTAAATTCATAGCCGGCGCGTTCGGCAATGTCCAACAGCGAATGGCCGCCGTCGCTCAGGTTTAGCACCCACAGCATCGACATCTGATCGAAACCGGTTTCCAGATCGCCACCCATGAGGCGATAGAGCCCCCGCTTGCCGAGCTGAGGCTCGCATTTGGGATTCAAATTCAAATAGGTCCGGTTATTCTCCAGAATATTCAGAACGGCAAGATATTTCCCGAAGGAATCGGCAAGGGATTCTGGACGAACAAAGGCGAGATCATCGGCGGATGTATGGTACTCGGGATAGCGTCCGTGGGGCGTTCTCATGAGGCAACCGACAGGGAGGTCGAAGCCGGGCGAGCCGTACTGTCTTTCATCATAGCCGTAGGGGGAAAAGTCCACAATTTCGTAATCCTGCCCGGAATGCTTCAGGACATGGGCGACCGCTTTGTCGATTTCCGCATCCCCCCGCCGGCTCTTCTTGTAGGTGGATTTTCCCGGATCGCCCGTACAAGCCGCCACCAGACCGTGTCTGATCCTGTGAACCCCCGACTCATTGAGACAGAGCCAGGTGATGGAACCGATCGTGCCGGGAATAAAAAGAAACCGGTAGGAATACCGCCTCGGTCCGGTGCTCAGATGTTTGGCCAGGAAGGTTACCAGGGCCACGCTGGAAAGGTTGTCGTTGCACAGTGACGGATGGCAGGCATGGCAGGAGATGAGGACCTCGTTTTCCTCTTCCCCGGGAAGATAATACTCCCCGTAGGTGAGATGACCCGGTTCCAGGGAACTGTCGATGCAGACCTCATAACGGTCATCCTTCATTTTCAACAGCTCGTTATGGCTCAGGCAGAATCCCCAGGTCTCCTGGTAATAGGATGTGCGATAGGGAATCCATTCTGGCTGCTCCGGAAGTGTAAAGAGATGGTCTTTCAATTCCGCCAGCGAAAGGGTCGCCCGGATGGGTATGCTGTAACCGACCACATGCAGATTCGATTTCCGGAAATCAATCACCCGCTGGCCGTCGCTGTTTTTAACATAGGCGTCCCGGATGTTCCATTCCTTCGGAACGGTCCAGTCAAAGACGGGGGTGCCGGTCGGCACCTCATGAATTTCCAGGGGAATATGACGACCGACCAGGGAGAGGGTTTCGCGGAAACCGGCCCCCGTGATGCTGCGGCAGAGAGGATACATCTGCCCGATAAAAGCATGCATCTCCCGACCCAAATCCCCTGCTTTGGCGATATTCTCTTCAGGTTCGATATTCAACTTATCCGCCTCCTGCAAACTATTCCGAATAATCGGGCCAGTCCCGGTCCCGGTCCGACAGAATCACCCGACCCTCCATGGGCCATTGAATCCCAAAGACCGGATCATTCCAGCGGACGCCGTGGGCCGATTCGGGATGATAAAATTCGGACATCTGGTAGAAGATCTCAGTATTGTCCACCAGAGTCTGAAAGCCATGGGCAAAACCCTTGGGAATATAGAGCATCCGACAATTGTCCTCGGTCAGTTCCAGAGCGATCCACTGTTTGAAGGTCGGCGACTCCCGACGCAGGTCCACAATCACATCATACAGACCGCCCCGGGTGCAGCGAACCAGCTTTTCCTCGGCATGGGGCGCTGCCTGACAATGCATCCCCCGCAAGGTCCCGGCATCCCGGTTGAAGGAGATATTGCACTGCGCAACTTCCGGATTCAGTCCCTGTCCGGCGAATTCATGGCGGCAGAAGGACCGGCCAAAAAAACCCCGGTCATCCTCCAGGCGCTGCACTTCAATAATAAACGCCCCCGCCAGTTTCGTTTCCTTGAAGATCATTAAAACCGTCCCTCGACTCCTGTCTTCTCACCCTTTCCTGAACCGTCGAACTTAAGTCTCAGTCTGCCCCTTTTCGGCATCGCTTCCGCATCTGATATTCTCTGTGCATTTTTACCCTCTGACCACCATTCTTGCAAGTTTTTTCAGCCGACTTTTGATCCAGTGCTCCCGAAGATAGACGGCGCTGTGGGGACAAACCTCCATGCAGCAGTAGCAACGGATGCAGCGCCGATGGTCGCATTCCGGCCCGGGATGGAAGGAAATGACTCCGGCGGGGCATTTTTCCCCGCAGAGACCGCAACGGACGCAGCGCTCAGGATCGAAAGCGATTCGCAACCGGGGAAGGAGCCCCGCAAAATAAATCAGATAGGGGAAATTTGCCGACAGGGGTTTCTTGAAGGACAGGCGCACTTCACGACCGTTGCCGACGGTCTCGATCTCGGTGCGCCTGATCCCGGAATACCGGTTCGTATAGATCTCGTCAGATTTGAAGCCCATCATCTCGGAGGCAATGATATCCGTGGCACAGGCGGATGCACCGGCCACGACCAGGCCGGAAGCAGTCGGCTGCCCGCAGGCACCGGGTCCTTCTCCCTCCAGCCCCACAATACCGTCGATGATATTCAACTGCGGTCGGATCTCGCTCTGCAGCCTGATGAGGAACCGGGAAAAGGATCGGGGATCGGGCAATGTCTTGTGATATCCCTGCTTGAGGGCGCCGGGGATGCATCCATAGAGATTCTTCACGCAGAGGGTTACACCCGTCAAACCGTGGGTCTTCATCTTGGCGACATTGATGATGCAATCCACCTGAAAGAGGATTTCGGGCAGGGGCACGGCTCCGATCTTGCCTCCAAAAGGCACGAGACGCCGGGGCTGTGTTTCAAAATTGATCAAGCGGGCATAACGCGTGAGAGACTCGATATCGCAGACATCAAAGGCACGATCCGTATTATAAAAAGAACTTTCTCCGATCAGGATCTCCGCGCCGGCCGCTTTGAGGATCTTACAGAGCTCTTCCAGAACGACCGGATGTGTGGTGATCGCTCTTTCTGGTTTGACCGGGGACATAAGGTTGGGCTTGATCAGGATCCTCATGCCTGGCTTGAAGGAGGCATCCAAATGCGCGAGAGTCTCCGCGAGCGCCTTGCTCACCCTTTCGGGGTCATAGGCATCACAACGGACGACACTGACACGATAGCGATTCATAGCCTTCTCAATATTCAAAAAACGGATGCACGGCGGCCGCACGGATAACAAACAATGGGATGGATAGGATTCGGTAGAAAAATCAGGGAAACCTGAAAATGGTTTTCCCCAGGCAGAAGGTGTATTGATCGGAGCGGCGCTTACCATCGACTGCGGCAATCCATCGCCCGCGGTTCACCGGGGAGGCCGAAATCTGATGCATACCCAGACCGTTCCATCCCGTCCCCGAGTCTTTCAAAAGAGGACTACCCTCCAAGGGACGCTCCCGGTATTCGTCCCGTGTCAACTTCGTGATCTCGAAACCCCTCACAGCCTGACCGTACACCTTTGCACAATCCTGTGAAAAGCGGATGAGACGGTCTCCCGTATCCAGAATAGTTCCCGCCGGTCTGGCATCCCGGGTATTGTTTATGACAATTGGGCTTCTCGGGTGCTCGCGCCAGGGACCTTCCGGCCGGTCGGCAGAAAAAAGATAGAGGTTCGCATTATTTTCGGAGGCACTAAACAACCACAAGACGCCCTGATGATACAGCACCTGCGAATCGACCAGGGGCCTGCCGGTGATCAGTGTTTTCACAAACTGCCACTTATAGGGGAATTGCGTCGCTTTATAAAGGCGCACGCTGTCGACGGCAGCAGATTCAGGAATCATGTAATAATCATTTTGCCACTTGAATGCACAGGGATAGGAAAGGTGAAAGGTTTCTTCCAGGACGACGCGTTCATAGCGCCAGTGGCGACCGTCATTGCTGGTGGCCAGAGCAATGACACCGTTATCCACACCCAGAACCTCAAAGAAGAGATAAAACTTGCCCTGCTCCTGAATCAGAAAGGGGTCAGCCACAAAACGGGCCGGCATGTCCTTTACATCAGCAGCCGTCAGAACTGGATTGTCCTGACTTGCATGCAACTTCAGGGATCGGCCGTTCGCATCCAGATCGTAGATGCCAATGCTCCAGATCCCATCCTGAGGTCCGGAATAACAGACATAAGGTACATCGATGTCAGCCCAATAGACAATGAAAACCCCTGAGAGCACCAGCACGAACAGCAGGAAAAATACAATGATGCCTGTACGAAGAGGATTTCTTGTCATGGTGCAAAACGGGGGGTGTCTTTTATAACCAAACTCTCCATCCGGCCTTGCCTTCGTTCCAGAATTTTTCCAGTTTTTGCAGGTCCCTCAGTGTATCCATGCAGGACCAGAAGCCGGTATGCTTGTAAACCATGAGTTGCCCCTCCTTGACGATCTGTTCCAGCGGTCCATATTCCAGATCGCAGTTATCGGCCTCGTTCAGATAGTCGAAAATCCTCCGGTTGAAGACATAATAGCCGCCATTGATGAATCCCGGCATCCGGGGCTTTTCAAAAAATTCCTCCACTCGGTCCCCCTCGATCTTCAGTTCCCCGAAATAGGAGGGGGGGCGGAGCACCCCCGTCACGGTGACGAGCTTGCCGTGTCGTTGGTGAAAATCCAGCAGGGCATGGATGTTTACATCGGACAGGCCATCGCCGTAGGTTGCCATGAAGGTGTCGCCCTTGATGAATTTCTCGACCTTCTTCAATCTTGACCCCTTGAGGGATTTTTCTCCGGTGTCGGCCAGGGTGATCCGCCATCCTGCCTCTTCATGGTTATGGTGGATGCAGACATTCTCCGGCTTCCCCAGCTCGATGGTTACATCGTTGTTCATCAGCTCATAATGGCAGAAATAATTCTTGATCATCTCTCCCCGGTATCCCAGGGCCAGGATAAAATCCTGGTGGCCGAAGTGCGCGTACGTCTTCATGATATGCCAGAGGATGGGACGCTTCCCGATATGCACCATCGGTTTAGGCCGTGATTCCGTTTCCTCGCGCAGACGGGTGCCCGCGCCTCCGCAAAAAATGACTATCTCCATGATCCTATAAACCTCCCTTGAACATTGGAGTGTCTTCCGTAACATGACCATCTAAAAAACCGCAATCTTTTTTCCAAACAGAGCTTCCTGTTCTTCATTTCCGATTCACAAAAGGGCGGGAAAGCATCTCCAGTAGAATTATTCTCATGATTTGGCTGTTTTGTCTATCCTCTGGAACACAAACTCGTTGCAGCCGGTAGGAACCTGCGCGGCCTGCATCCGCACGCAGATGAACCCCTGCCGGCATACATAATTCCTGATCTCTTCGCTGCTTGCATATTCATAGGGATAACCGCCGACCCAGTCCACCACGTCGTGCAGAAAATCCATTCCCCTGTCCATCCGTTTCGGATTCTCACGGGTAACGATAAATTTGGCAACATAGATCACGGGACAAAGAACGGCGATCATGGCCCGCTGCAATGGGCCGGGAAGGCTATTGTAGGACCATTTGATGATTTTCCAGACCGGCGACGACCAGTGACGGTTGTAGATCGCGCAGATGAAATGTCCACCCTCCGCAACCAACGCACATGCATTGTCGATGGCCCTCATCATATTGCCCGTATGGTGCAGAACTCCCCAGGAATGGACTATGTCATAGCGCCCCTGGCTCTCCTCAACAAATCGGTCGTCGAGGATGGACACGATGCGTGTCTCGATCGATTCGGGATAGCCGATAGTCTGTTGAACCATCCTCAAAGCTTCGATATTATCTCTATCTACATCGATTCCCAGAACCTGTGCACCCATTTCGGCAGCGGCAACAAGGGAGAGCCCCTGTCCATATCCAATGTCAATGAATGTCTTGTTGTGCAGATCTATGCCGTTAACGAGGTTACGGAACGAACGACGGGACTGTTCGATGCGTGCTGGAGTCAGACTCTTTCTCGAATAGGATTGCCAGTTCTTGCCAAAGGTAAAACGCATAACTTCTTTCATGGATGGATTTCACCAGAAGGTAAAAGAAAAACCGTTGCCTTACTGGGCAAACAAAAAGCAGCGTGAACGAAATGTCTTTGTGATCTCAATGGATCATTGAACATCAATCGCAATGGATATATTCAAAATCCTTGATAAAGGACTCCTGCTTGAGGATATGTTTGAAGATAAAATAGGTCATCCTGCGGTTGCGGATAACCATTTTCATGACGATGAAGCGGGGGTCCATCCGGATACTATCGTAAACAGCCTTGTCATATTTCACGAGAAAATCAGCAATGCCTTGCTCCTGGCGCCTGTTTTTGGTGATGGCGGCCCGGAGGAGCACCTGAACGAAATAACGCTTGAGCATCCGCCTGCGCCACAGATCGAGAACGTCCTGCGGAAAGGCTTGTATCGAAAGGGCAAAGCGGTAGGGGGAGTCAACAAACTCCACATTGGAAAGGATCTTGTCCAGGTCCTGATTCAAAGTATAGTTCATGCCGTGCCTTCTCCAAACACTGACGAACCGATTCACAAAGCCAACCTTCTTGCCGATGATCAGCTTCAGAAAACCTTCCCAATCCGTGCTACGAATGTTCTTCTCAAAAAAGCCGATCTCCATGGCGTAAGGGCGATCATGAACCGCCGTCAGGGTCGGCAACGAATAACCCTTGTAAAAATTCAGAAAAAGCCAATTCCCATCCATAACCTCCTGAAGGTCACTATTCACCTTGTCTTCAATAAAGACGTTGTCCTTCTCATATAGGGATTTCGACCTTGCAAAAACCAGGGTCAGTCCTTGACGGTCGATCAGATCCATGGCCGTGCGAATATAGCCGGGATCGGTGAAATAGTCGTCCCCATCCAGATGGAGGGCGTAGTCGCCGGTCGAGTACTCATAGAGGGCCTTCCTGAAGTTGCCGATCATCCCCAGGTTGGTTTCATTTCGGAAGTATTTCACCCGGGGATCCGACGTATAGCGGGCCATCACCTCCTGAATGGGATCCGTTGAATGGTTGTCGCTGACCACCACCTCCAGATTCGGATAATCCTGGGCCAGTGCTGATTCCACCGCCTGTCCGATATAGTGGGCCTGGTTGTATGCCGTAATCGCAATACTGACTTTTTTCATGAAAGATTCTCCCGCCAAAAACGGTCTTGAGTAATTTTCCGATCCATATTATGAATATCCATTATGAACCATGAGCCGCCCATGAAGGTTCTGATCTGCAACTTCGAATCACTGCAAACCCCAAGCGGTGTTGCCTCCTTCGCCATCAAACTGCTGCGCCATCTTCCCTGCCTGAAGGCCCTGACTACCCGAAACACCTTCAAAACCCCTCTTGAGGAGGGAGAAGCAAATCTGGAAGCCAAGACCCGGTACAACGAAATTTTCTGGATGAAACCTTCCAAATTCATCCTGATGAATCGCAAAATCCGCGAATCGGATCTGATCCACCTGAATCCCTTCAATTTTTCAGAACTGATCCTGCTCATCCTCGCCAAAATACACGGGAAGAAATGCATCGCCACCATGCATTCGAACATCAACTCTCATTTCCTGACTTCCACTATCGCCCTGGAAATGGCGCGACTGATCATCGTCTACAACGTGATGCTCTTTATGGTCGACAGAATTGCTTTTCTTTCCAGCGCACATTATGAGAATTATCGGAAGTACAGCCTTCTGAAAAACTGCTTTAGAAAAAAAGCCGTCATAATTCCGAACGCGATAGAATCCGAGAGCTTCCTGACCGAAAGGAAGCCCGTAGAAAAAAGCCCCCTGATCTGTATCTTCGTGGGAAGATTTGAAAGGCGCAAGGGAATTTACGATTTACTGGCACTGGCTGAACAGTTGCAGGAAGAAGAGATCCTCTTTCTGGTTGTCGGCTTTGGCCCCTTGCAATATACGAAAAAACCATTAAAAAATGTAACGATTGTCGGAAAGGTAAACAACGAAAACCTATTCGATTACTACGACAAAAGTCATGTTTTGTTAATGCCCTCCTACTCAGAGGCCTTCGGTATCACGATTCTGGAGGCCATGGCTCGGGGACTGGTCGTACTGGTATCGGATATCCCGGGCATGCGAGAAAAAATCGAGTCCGAAAGAAACGGCTACCTGTTTCCACCGGGTGATATCGAGAAAATGAAGGAACGGCTTTTATTTCTCAAGGACAATCCCCAAGAAATCAGCAGAATCAGTATAAATAATTTGGAAGATGTGCAAAAGTTCACTGTGGAAAAACAGGCGAAAAAATATATTGACGTTTATCGCGATGTGATGTGCTGAGTCATGATCAAAACGATCTTTAACGATCACAGAGAGACGATCCTGAACGTCTTCTGGCGGAGTCTCCAGCTTGTCGTCAAGGATGGCGTAAGTTTTGTCATCTTCATCCTGGTCGCCAAGCTCCTGAGCCCCTATGAATTCGGTGTGTACAACTATGTCCTCGCCGTTATCTTCTTTCTGATTCTCTTCGGTGATTTCGGCATCTCCGTGGCCGCATCAAAATATGTGGCGGAATATCAGGCCACGAACCCGGAAAAGCTAAAATACGTGCTATTCAATGCGGGACTGGTCATCTTGGCCCTGACGCTCCTGGTCTCAGCGGGCACACTGCTTCTTGGCCCCTATTTTCTCAAGGACAGGTATCTGTATGTCCTCTATATTCTGCCCATGATCTTTCTGGCGCCCATGACCTCTCTCTACGACGGCATCTACCGGGGGCTCAAGAAATTCCGGCAACTGGCGCTGCTCTCTACGGGAGTCAGCCTGATTTCCCTGGGTTTCATCTATATCCTGATCCGGCAATACGGACTGACGGGGGCCCTCCTTTCTCAGAACCTCTTTTATCTTTTCCTATTCCTGACACTGGCATTCTGCTACCGGGATTTTCTTTTCAAGCTGAAACGGGAGATTCTCAAATCGGTCGGCTTCTACGCTCTTATCATCGGCATCATCCATGTGAGCGCCTTTCTTTACACCCGGGTCGATATCCTCGTCTTGGGTTACTTCGATCTGATCGTGGAGATCGGCTATTACGAAATCGTCAACAAGGTGCTGATGCTTATGCAGCTTCCCTTCCTCATCTACGCCCAGGTCCAGGCTCCCAACATGGTGGCGTCTTATTGCCGTGAAGGAAGCCCTGTCATCCTGCGAAAACTGACTTCGTACATCAAATACGCAACGGCCATCTCTCTGCTGCTGGCCGTTCTGCTCGGCCTGGCGATGCCCTGGGTCCTGCGCAGTTTTCTGACAGAGTATTACCTGCCCGGTGTGATCTGGATCCTGTACATCTTCCTCTTTCTCTTCATCTTTCAGAACGTATCGAACCTGGTAGGCAACACCTTTATCATCTCCACGGGCCATGCGCGGATCAATATGATCAACATTATCGTCTTCGGGATACTGAACCTGTTCCTGGATATTCTTCTCGTCCGTCATTACGGATATATGGGGATTGCCTATGCCAAGCTCCTCGTGGTGATGCTGGGAAGTCTGTCACTGATTATCCTCTACCGGCACGCCCTGAAGAAAAAGACTCAGGTCGGGAGCTGATCCGCCCCTGACCCTGGGCGTCCCCCCAGCGGCGCTCCCCCGGCAGGCCCGGAAAAGAGATCCGCATAAGCTTGCGCCACCTGCCTCCATGAAAAATCACTCATGACCCAGGAACGGCCCTTTTCCCCCATTTCACTCGCCCGTCCGGGATTTGCCATCATTTCCCGGAGCGCCGTCCGAAAGGCATCCGGCTTGTCCAGATCAAAGAGGGATCCCGTTTCCCCATGACGGACGACGGCGTCATTGCCGAGCACGCGGCTGGCAACGACTGGCAGGCCGCAGGCCATGGCCTCCAGGACCACGTTGGGCATCCCCTCATAGAGGGATGGATTGACAAAACAATCGGCGCTCTGGTAGATTTGCCGGAGGCGGTCTTTATCCACCCAGCCATGCCAGACCAGACAATCCTCGATTCCCAGATTTATCGCATGATTTTGCAGCTCATCATGCTGCGGGCCGTCTCCGACGATGTGCAGAACAAAGGGCCCGACTCCCGAACGCCTCAGGGAGGCGACATGGTCCAAGAGGTAAAAGAGATTCTTCTGAATCTGAAAGCGGCCCACAAAGAGAAACGCAAAGGCAGGATGCGCCGCTTCATCACGGTTTTCAAGGGGGCAGAAAAAATCCGTATCCACACCGTTGGGGATGACCTGCACCGGGAAGGGGTCCGCCCGCTCCGACATCTCCTTCAGGCCGGGAGAATTGGCGATCACGGCGACGCTTCTCCGGAAGATCAACCGGCGCAGCGGCGCCAGCAGCCTATGTAGGGGATCCAGCGCCGCTTCATTGCCGGGTACATCGCCTCCGCGCAGTGAGATGACATAGGGTACATTCCCCCGCTTCAGCCCCCAGAGGCCCAGCGGACCGCAGGGAAAAGAAAAGAAGATGATCGCCGCCTCAATCCGATGCTTCCGGATCAGCGAACCCAGCAGCAGGCCGGCCGAGAGCAGAAATGATAACATCTCCAGGATGCCGGAGCGATCCGGGCATTTGCGGATGGCCGAACAGCGCATGACCTGGACATTCCCTTCCCGGATCGCACCCTTCAGATCACGGAACCGGGATGTCAGCACCGTCACCGCATGTCCCAGAGACGCCAGATGTCCGGCGATGGCGGCAGTGGCTGTCGCCGCGCCGCCGCCGATGGGCGGATATTCATAGTTGATCAGCAGGATGTTCATGAGAGATAGGCAAGGTAAAGGGACGCAACGCTATTTTTTGCTCCACGAGTTTAGGAGCCAGATGTTCCACAGAGCGGCCCGATGATCCATGCGGCAGGCGCGGTGCTCCTCTGCCATTTCGGCGATGTAGGGGGCATGAAGGAAGGGAAAAACATCACCGTCACCATCCAAGGAAAGGCTGCCCTCCTGGAACCACCGACCAATCGGCACACCGAACCCTTTCTTGGAGCGATAGAGAATCTCTTGCGGTAGAACAGGCTCCATAGCCTTCTTCAGGATGTATTTGGTCTGGCCATTCCGATATTTATAGGCGTGGGGTATTTTTCGTACAAAATCGACCAATTCGATATCGAGAAACGGGGCGCGCACCTCCAGAGAATTCATCATGCTGGCCCGGTCGGCCTTGACGAGAATATCATCCTGCAGGTAGAGCTTCGTGTAAAACTGCAGGGTCTTGTCGACCAGGTTCTCCTGTTTACAAGCCTCCCACTGTTCAATCGCCTCGGCATAGACTTCTTCGATGTCGGTGGGCTCCTGGAAAAGCGCCTCCAGATCCCGCGGATCGAGCGGTCCCAGCCAGACGGCGTTCCAGAGACGCCTGGGGTAGGACAGGCCTCTCAGGGTCCGCTTGAGGCGGAAATCGAGGCTCATGTTCCGATGGGTGGAGGGAAGTGCCGCCACCGCCATTCGAATTGCCTGATGGACCGGCCCGGGAACGAGGCGATCATACCATTTAGCCATCTCGAGGGCCCGAAAGGGGTCATAGCCGGCAAAGAGCTCATCGCCGCCGTCGCCGGCCAGCGCCACCGTCACATGTTTTCTCGTCTCCTGGCAGAGCAGATAGGTGGGCATGAGCGAACTGTCTCCCATGGGTTCATCGAGCTTACCGATGATCTCCGGTAGAAGTTCCCGGGCCCGCTCCATGGAGAGGATTTCCTCGTAATGCTCTGTGTGGTAGCGCTCGGCAATGATTCGGGCATATCTTGTTTCGTCGAAGCTTGCCTCTTCAAAACCGATGCAGAAGCTTTTCATGCGCCCTCCGCCTGCCGCTTCCGCCGCAAAGGCCGTGATGGCGGATGAATCGACCCCGCCGCTGAGAAAGACCCCCAGCGGAACATCAGACATAAGTCGTCGCTGCACCGATTTCCTCAGCAGCTCCCGGAGCTCCTCCCCCCATGCTTCTTCCGGGTTGGCCGGGATACGCTCAAAAGGCTCCAGAACGAAATCCCAGTACTTGGATACCCGGCAGGCCATGGCGTCCATCTTCAGCAGCAGGTTATTGCCGCCGGGGAGCTTGAAGATCTGCCGATAAAGGGTGGAAGGCGCCGGGATATAACCGTAGGCAAAGTACTTCTTGAGGCTCCCCTCATGAATGTTGGCCGTGATCTGCGGGTTGCGAATCAGGGCGCTCAGTTCGGAGGCGAAGGCAAAGGTGCTATTCTGTAAGGAATAGAAGAGAGGCTTTTTCCCGAAACGGTCCCGGCTGAGGAAGAGCTCGCGCCGTTTCCGGTCGTAAAGGGCGAAGGCCCACATGCCGTTGAGACGGGACGGCAGATCATGGCCCCACTGCCGGTAACCGTGGAGCAGCACCTCCGTATCGGAGTGGTCGGTAAGGAAATGGTGGCCGGTCCTGATCAATTCTTCGCGGAGCTCCAGATGATTGTAGATCTCCCCGTTGAAGACGATCCCCAGAGTGCCGTCCGCTGTCCACATGGGTTGCGCCCCGCCGCTTAGATCGATGATGGAAAGACGCCGGTGCCCCAGGTAAACTGCTTCATGGGCGTCGTGCCAAAGCCCGCCGGCGTCGGGACCCCGATGGACCATGGCCTCATTCATGGACGCAAGAATGTCCACATCGCCGGCTCCGGCAAAACCGCAGATTCCGCACATGATTATTTCTGCTCCAGATTACAGCATTCGTCGATCAGATAGACAGACTTCCCCTGGGATTCATAGTAGGTCCGCATGATGATTTCCGCAAGCAGACCCATGAGGATGCACATGATTCCGGTAATGCTTGCCATGACGAAGATGAGCGGCAGAGGGGTTTCAATAAAAGATTTCTGGCCGAAGATCTTGTAATACAGGGAAGCCGTGGCGGCGATGAAGGCAACGAAGAGGCTGAACAGGCCGAAAGTCCCGAAGACATAGATCGGCTTCTGGGCATATTGCGCGAGAAACTTGACCACGATCAGATCCAGGATCACCTTGAAGGTTCTCTCCAGACCGTACTTGGATTTGCCGTGGATCCGGGGATGATGGGCAACCGGGATCTCCGTCACTCGGGCGCCCTGCCAGGTGGCATAAATGGGAATGAAACGGTGCATCTCCCCGTAGAGCTTGACGCCCTTGATCACCTCGCGCCGATAGGCCTTCAGCGAACAGCCATAGTCGTGCAGGTGAACCCCGGAAATCTTCGAGATGAGCCAGTTGGCGATACGGCTGGGGAGGTTGCGTTTCAGGGCATGATCCTTCCGGTCCTCGCGCCATCCGGAACAGACCTCAAAGCCCTCCTTCAGTTTGGCCAGGAGCTTCGGAATATCCTGCGGATCGTTCTGGAGGTCGCCGTCCATCGGTATCAGCACGTCGCCGGAAGAATAGTCGATGCCGGCCATAATGGCCGTCGTCTGACCGAAGTTGCGGCGGAAGTGGATCACCTTCACTCGCCCGTCCCGCAAGGCGAGATCGTTCAGGAGCGCCCGGGAACCGTCGGTCGAGCCGTCATTGACCAGGATCATCTCCAGATTGCATCCCAGCGACGGAGCGATGCCGATCACCTCCTCGTAAAGGGGGAGAATATTCTCCTCCTCGTTGTAGAGCGGTACGATCACGGAAAGCAGATCATTTTTTTCAGATGAATTCATTTGGACCTCAAAGCATCGGCATGCGGCCGGATATTTGATCCGCTGATGACGGTTTGTCAACACAATTCATGAATATCGCGAGCATGCCGCCCTGCGAATATCTCCCCGATCTCACTATCGCACCCCCGTCCTGAACTTCAAGACCCTTGCATCCTTTCGGCCGTATTGATCCTGAACGGACACCTGAAGAGAAATTTCCTCATTGGCCTTGAGCGTACCCGTAATCAAACCCTTGGTCTTGTCTATTTTCCAATTCTGTAATGAGCTTGGCGCAAGAGAAAAAGTGATGTGGGGTTTAGACCAAAGCCCCATGTTGTAACCCCCCTTGGCAGAAACCCGCCCAAGTGTACTGATCACAGGCACCCGATAGGTCACCTTCCCTGGAGGAAAGACGATGATTTCGGGCGGGACAAGCATTGGCGTCCTGAGAAAGCCCTGGGGAGACGGACAGCTGCGGGACCCTTTGGCATCGACTGCAATTACACGCCAATGGGCGCCAAGCCTCTTTTTTAGGTTCTTCATATCTGATGGATTGAAAACAACCTTCGATTCGCGAGTGGTCATAACGAATGTCGAAGGGACGACAGGCCATGCTGTCGCACAGACATCGTGCCAGCACCTTTTATTCGTATTGCGATCGCTCAAACCGAGGAGGCGATGGGGCTTATCGACCGGTATGAATCCTTCCAGATTGCTGGCATGAATCTCATAATAAGCAGGTTTAGTGCCATAGGCAGCCGCTTTCCAGCTTAAAACGATTTTTCCTTCCTGCTCGGTCAGTTTTATTTGCTCAGGCGCACCGGGCCCCCGCACTTTAAATGATGCCGTTTTGCTCCAATCCCCTGCAAGCAGGGCTTGATTAAACGGACGCACCCGCCAGTAAAGCTTCTTCTGAACCGGCAACATGCCATGCCAGGGCAACCGGAATCGAACCGTTCCCCCGACAACTTTCATCTGATCCTCTTTAACCAGGCGATCGAATGTTGGCGACAGGGGATAGCGCATATCCGGAAATGCACTGATTTGAATATGATATCCGGCGACAGAATCATCAACGGCTGCTGGCCACACAAACTGAAGTTTCGATTCGGGTATTGCTGCATTCGCAGATGGGTAAAAGTCGTCATTCGGAAAGCGTGGCAGCGTTAGATGCTCCCCACGCGCTTCTGCGATGATCTTGACGGAACGTACTGAAGAATCGTCCGAATAAACAAGGGTGTTTTCGCCTGCCTGGAGAGCTCTCATGGCAAAGATCGTCGAAAGACAATTCAAGTTGACCTGAATGCCGTGCAAAAAGAAATTACTATGATTATTCAAGTGAAGTTTGCTTCCATCGATCTCAATCTTAAATTCTCTTAAAAATGAGGGCATTTTTTTTACCAGGTGGTCCAATGAGTATTCGCCCTTAATAATCTCCTTCAAAGCCACACAATCTTCCATCGTTATTTCGGGCGCTACTATTCGGACACAGACCTTTTCATTGAGGTCTAACCCATCGGGAACATCCGTAGCATCCGACACAAGATGAATATTCATGCCAAGCAGCGGAAAGGGCAACTGGTAAGGAAGCGTGATGATCGCCTTTTTTGGATCGACGGCCCCCTTATTTTGAATTTCTCTTCTTTTGATCCCGTCACTTAAAAACCACAGATGAGCCTTGTTTGCCATATCCAAATGCGTTTCCCATAAGACATCTCTGGCAACGATGGAGATGTTGGGATCATCATTAAAGGGATTAACCACACTTGGTTCTCCTGTATGCCAGCCATAAGATTCTCCTGGCCTTAATACAATGCTAACAGCTTTTTTCTCCGCTTTATGTAATTTAAGGGGCTCAATTAGTGCGCCCGGTCCGTAGAGTGCGGCATATTTTTCTGAGCTGAAATACATGTTAACCTCCGGATCATCAGGCAGTCGAGGGAATCGATCATAGACACGTTCGTGTGATGCTCTCATAACCAGCATGGGGTCATCGTGAATATCCTGAGCGGAGGCAATAGTTTCATTATTATACATTAAATAAAAGGCTATCATATCCGAGTCTAAATGAACGCTCTTACCACGGACTTCCACTTCTGCAGATGAATGATTATACGGCCCCGAACCCCGCCATTTATAACCAAACAATTGCCACAAATTGGCTTGGATCGCGCTCTGATCAAAACAGACCCCATAGCAATGAGATAAAAAATATGGAAGCGGGTTTGTTGCGTAAAAACTGTTTAGAAGCGCATGCACGCTGTAATCGCACATGGCATAGAATGTCCTGAGGACCCGGTCGAGGGGATCACGGCTATCATGACTGATATTTTTTATCAGCTCATCTGAAGAAAGAGGGATTCTGAATCCGTTGATTCGCACTCTTGGATTGATGACATTTTTATCACCCTCATTGCTGATTTTGATTCGGGAAAAAAATCTCTCCTTTGCCGGCATATTCGGCCAGAGAAAGCGAGTTTCATCCAGGTTACCGCCCACTTGCAATTTTTTTGTTTCAGGAGACCTTTCGATCGCAAAAGACTCGGCGAGATGATTCTGCGGCACATCTGCTAAAGCCCATGACGGGTAAACAATCAAGCAAAAAAAGATTACCGACAATGAAATATTGCTGAGCTGTTTGATATTTTTTTGTGTCCAATTCATATTTAACTCGGTGCTCAAAATTAACGTTTTGTTAACATTTCAGACCTGACCCCGAAATATTAGACCCCGACATTTTTGGATGTGAATTCGAATTATATAGTCCCTTCCAGTCATTCCAGCGGATTCGGAACAAGTCTGCCAGCATGTTGAGACCGTGTCGCAGTATTTTGATTTTGGTATTCGGGTCATTTTGCCATCGGATGGGAATTTCGGTTATGCAATATCCCAATTTCCGGGCTATGAACAGAATTTCCACGTCGAAAGCAAATCCCGATAATCGACCGCGGGGAAATACATCCCGGGCAACATCGCGTCGGAAAAGTTTGAAACCGCACTGGGTGTCTTGAATTCCCTTCAGAACCAATAACTGGATGATGTCGTTGTACAGGAAACCCAGGGGTTCACGATACAGGGGTTGGTGAACTAGGATTTGGCTTTCCTTTAACGCACGGGAGCCAATTGCAATATCACTTTGACCGTCGCGAACGGACGGCAAAAGTTTGTCCAGCTCTTCCATGGGACTGGATTGGTCGGCATCCATCATCAATACCAAGGGAGCGGAAGCCTCGAGTATCCCATGACGCACGGAGAACCCTTTGCCTCGATTCCTGCCGTTGCGAAGAATTTGCAGACCGGTGATCTTATCGCGCAGATTCAAGCAGATTTGGACGGTATCGTCCTGACTGCCGTCATCGACAATCAGGATTTCACGAGATAAATTCCGAGTGCCGAAGTATTTTTCGGCGGCGCGAAGCGTCCCTGGCAGACGTTTCGCTTCATTGTAGGCCGGGATCACGACCGAAATATTCGGAACGAGTTCGGATCGCCGATCCTTGTTTTCTGACAAGGGTTCAATCGACATCATGGATGGTTCCTCTAACAATGAAAGGTTCGAGTTTACAGCCGGGCACAGCCAGCTACCCGCCTCGTATGCTGAAATCCAGCGTCGTGATACCCGCTTTGATAGCACGACGCAATTCCCCGAAACTTGATATGCGGCTCAGGGCTTTCAAGAGATAACTAGGGCGCCAGTAGAACCTGCGATACGCGATTTTCATCCATTCTTCTAACTCATCAGGATCAACATGGGTGAAGGTTTCATTGAAGAAGTTGGCGGTGTGGAGGATTTTCAGGTCACACTGGGATCCGTCGTTGATTTCAGGACGGATTTGCGCAACCCTGTCGAACAGTTCGCTTCCGGGATAGGGGGTCAGGATGCCAAACGCGGCATTGGACGGGTTCAACTCCTTCACGAATTCGATGGTGCGTTCGATGGTTTCCCGGGTTTCCCCTACATTGCCCAACATGACATGGGCGTGCGTATCCAGACCCAATTCATTGCACCAGCGGAAAATCCGACGGATATCCTCGAGGGTGGTGCCCTTTTTCATGGCGTCCAGAATACCCTGATCACCAGATTCCACACCGAATTTGATCATGTGACAGCCGGCTTCCTGCATCAAGGCCAGCATAGGTTTGTCGATTCCGGTCAACCTGCCGTTGCAAATCCAACTGATTTTCCAACTGCGGTGGATGATCTCCTTACAGAGGGTCTCGTTGCGCTTTTTAAACAGGGTGAAAGTTTCGTCACGGAAGAAGACTTCCTGATAACCTTGATCGAGGATGAGATCCAGTTCACCCAGGACGCTTTCAGTGGTTCGGACCTGGATGATGTTTGGGTAGAGCCGTGGTACGGTACAGAAAATGCACTTGCCGGAACAACCCCGGGAAGTGATCGCAACCGTGTAGGGATAGTGTTTGACCACCGGGTTGAAGTAATCGTGATCGGGTAGCAGAGAGCGATTGGGATAAGGGAGACGATCCAAATTTCGATCAATCGGTCTGGCATTATTCACGACCACTCCTCCATTGTCGCGAAATGCTATCCCCTGAACCGATTTCCAAGATTCGCCGACCAGGGACATTTCATTCAGTAAATCAACCACGATATCTTCCGGATCCCCCAGGATGGCGATGTCGATTCCCGGGCGGGTTAAAGTCTCCCGAGGCAGAAAAGTGGGATGGGTACCGAATACCATCCCGATAGGTCGGGCCCTGAAACTACTGTTGCATATCTTCTCCAGGCTTTGAGCATCTTCGTTCACGGTCATGGTGGAGGTAGAGGCGATGATAACCTCAGCGTCGCATCCATTTCCCAATAAAGTAAAAAATCGTTCCCGTTCGGCGGCGCCGTCGATAAAGACCACGTCATGACCGGCGTTTTGCAGGGCCGTGGCGACATAGAGCATAGACAGGGGAGGCATCTGCATGCCGCCTATTTCCTTTCCCTTGCACCAGCATCCGAATATCTGGTCCCGAACCACATTGGGAAAACTCGAACTGGCAGGATTTAAAACAAGCACTTTCATGATTTCAATTTCCCATACGCGATGATAGAAGAAACGGAAATCCCCAGTATCACGGAAAGCAAATCCTGGCAAGCCTCAAACTCCTTGTCGCGGAAAGCAAATATCAAGTTGGATTCAACAATGAGCAGAAACAAAACCATAACTCCAAGCGACAAATACAGAATGTGGGGCTTGAACCGCTTGTCTTTTCTATACCCCATGTACGCAAGGACGGTACCCAAAAAGATGAAAATCCACTTGATAATGACAGGAAGGTTCACATATTCACCCCAGGAGGAAAATAATTGAAGGCCTGATTTCAAAAATATCGGTTCATCATACATGCAGCGGATACTTGAAGAAACATTGTAGAGTGCATAACCACAGGGGAGGTTTCGGATGATATCGTTCTTGTTGAGTTGAAAGGGATGGTCAGAATGAGGATTGCTGAGAACGGCTATATAGTAGCTTGTCTCGATAAAAAACGATTCTCTTACCCCTTCCATAACATTCAGCAAATATTCTTTGGGGTAACTGGCTACTGTTTCAAAGAATACTTTTTCTAATAGACTATCCGTTTCTGGTAATCCTAAATAATAATAGGAATTCATGTACATTGCTGGCTTAATGCCTTTTACATTCTGTTTAGTTTTGATTATAGTTCGCAATTCCGAATCGCTCTTTGCCGAAAGCTCCCGGTAACGCTCCTGGTAAGGTTTCCGGATTGTTTGAGACACTGCATCAACATGACTAAAGAGTTCATGTACACTAATTTTTTTAGAAGTATTCCCAGGTATCTCCTCAGGCATCTCCGAAATCAGGATGCAATAACGCTTGCTCCAGGGACCGGATTCAGATAGGTGATGTCCCTCGGGGAGAAAAAAAGAAATTTTACGGTGCAACGTCCATCCGACAATCTTTGTGAACGCTTTCGTGCCCGTGGAAGGATAATGATAAAAGTAAATAAAAATATTAAGTTGCGCAAAAAAGATGATTCCCATGGCCGCGAAACAAAGCCACTTGCCCTTCCATTGCCTCCTCTCTAAAATGAAAAGCACCAGATAGACTGGCAGCATAACCACTGTAAGAAACTTCATGAGAACAGTCCAAGCAAACGCCCATGCGGACAGTAAATATAAGGAAATCTTCTTGACAGATCTCTCTGCAAGATAGGCCTCCATGGCCCCCACAAAGGCCAGAACAAAAAAAACACCTTCCAGCCATTCAGGCGTTGAACGCGATACCCAATTGATTGATCTCAGCTCCAATCCATAAAATAGACCTGCAATAATGGCGGCTGCAAGGCCAAACCGCTTCTTTAACAGGATCATCAATATCAGTTGTGTTCCAAAATCGATAAAATGCTGAAAGACGAGGACATCGTACTTGGTCGGAAGAAATGCTGAAAAGAAATGCATGAAGAAAGGGTAACCCGTGGCATGAACAAGCGTACTCGTATAGTTGCGCATTAATTGATAATATGTCCATGCGTCACTGCAGGTATCAAGAGGATAGGTCAATACAAAAAAAGCCCGATAAGCGAAAATGCATAGTATGACCCCAAAAAATAATTTATTGTCCCTAATCCAGATGAAGCTTGCTTTAACGGGATGATCAAAGAAACCTGTTAG
>Ga0182027_10000954_pt1 | contig 48755 bp, 45 predicted proteins | sample 712E1DmetaG_FD_121300 | JGI IMG/M metagenome (GOLD analysis project Ga0182027, IMG submission 121300) | Permafrost microbial communities from Stordalen Mire, Sweden - 712E1D metaG (Illumina Assembly) | ecosystem: Environmental > Terrestrial > Soil > Wetlands > Permafrost | place: Sweden...
AATTGCTTGATTCCTTTGCTCTCCTTCTATATATCGCATATCGTTTGATTTATAGTTTTATATACTATAATATAATAATTTATAATATATAAAAATATTTATTTCGTTTTCACACAGTCTCTGAAGCGTTGTAACCAGAATAAAGAAAACGTTTCCAATCCTGAAACAAGTTCAGGAGGGCTTGGTAACGAGAGGTTTTTTCGCTTGTTCTCGCAGTCTAAAGCCTGCGGCTACAGTGTTTAATACAGCGTTACCAATCCTGAAACAAGTTCAGGAGAGCTTGGTAACGAGAAAAAAATAAGCATAGGTATATGGTAACGAGTGAAAAAAAATCTTATAGTTTGAAATCAACACCAATCTCGAGCGTGTTGAAATCGTTATTGCCAAAGCCGAGCCGGACAGTTCCTGCAACTTTCGGACTGAAGAAATATCTCATTCCAGCCTGACCCCATATCCACAGTCCGCTTGAATAAGTAACATCCGAAACGTATATACCATGATGAGTTACATCCGTATAAGTGTTAGTGACATTGTTGTATCCGGCGACAAGACCCAGATAAGGGACAAACTTTCCGTCGCCAATTTCAGTCCAGTTGTAATTTGCCTGAAAGCCGAAATTTGTAAATGTATATTTCCTTGAATCGCCGTTGGCATAATCAAAAGTATAAGAATAATATCTGAATAAACCGCCTATACCAATTGTGCCGCTTCCTAATGTTGCAACATGTGATTCAAAATTAATTCCGAACATCGGCACGCTTCCTTTTTCCCAAAAGCCGACTGAAGCGCCGAGCAGGTTATCGCCTTCTTTTATTTGTGAGTAGAGTGGATTGAGACTAAAAATGATTAAGAGAAATGCTAGTAAAAATTTCATAATGGATGCTTTCTTTAGTTTAGTTAATTAATAATGCTGTTACTTATGACAATCAACTAATGTAACTATTAGTTCCGGATTATACGTGCGCTAAAGCATATGAATTTTAAATGAAAAATTTTACTCGTTCACAAGTCGGGAGATGGGAACATTTTTTGACTGGAATTGAGAGATTGAGCAAAACCTCACCCCTTCCCCTCTCCTGAAAGGAGAGGGGTTGTATTTATAAACTTGTTTAGTTAAACTTCATCTTTTTTTTTCTTAATAAAGCCGAAGTAGATTGAGATTGAGCAAAACCTCTCCCCTGCCCTAAAAGCCTCTTCCCGACAAGTCGGGATTTCGTAAAAATCACTCAACCTGAAAGGAGAGGGGCATTATTTATAAACTCGTTTCGTTAAACTTAAACTTTCGTTTTCTTAACGAAGCCGAAGTAGAATGTAATTATAAATAATCCGAAATGAATAAATCCGCGAATTAATAGAAATTCGGGTGACATCGAAGTGACCATAAACGGCACAGAGATATGATACCAGGAAAAATACCAGCTTGCACCTGCTGTTACAAAAAAAGCTCCCGACAGAAATTTACAAACTTCCCTCCAGTTAATTTTTTTCATTTTCCTTAAATTAAATTTCGCCTAACCTTAATAAAAATAATTGTCCTGCTATATATTCTATAAACATTTTATTCCTTCAGAGTTCTATAATGTAAAAGTAAATTATTCTAAGTGAAAAAACTAAAATATAATTTTTAAAATACATTCCCTCTTTTAAATTTATAAATACTAAATAAATTTATTACAATCGCGATTCCGAATAGTACAACAAGATATTGCCAGATATCGGAGAAGCCTGCACCGCGCCAGAGCACTGCGAGGAATCCTTCCACCGACCAGTAAACGAGTGTGAGCTTGCTGAAGAACTGAATTGATTCCGGCATAAGTGAAACAGGAAACCATGCTCCGCCTACCGCACTCATCATCAGGATTAACAATGTTCCCCAGCCGTTTGCCTGTCTTGGAGTATTGACAAGCGAAGCAAGGAGCATTCCGAAAGCAGTACAGGCGGTTGATGCTGCGATTACGATTAAAATCAAATTAAACAAATTCGAAAAGATATCAATATTAAAAATCAAATAACCGAAAAGAAACATTACGGAAAGCTGAATCATTCCGAGTGACATATTGAATAAATATTTGCTCCACAAAATATGTGTGCTGGTAACAGGTGCGGAAAGTATACGAATCATCACCCCGCTTTTCTTTTCTTCAAGCAGAGAAGTAGCCGAGCCTGTGATTGTAAATAACAAAAACATCATTGCCCAACCGCCTACACTGCGGGTTGCCATTGGGTTTGCTACATCCTTGCCGACAAGTTGTTCTTTTTCTATATCGATAATATTATTGAACATATTATTTCCGCCTATATTCACAGCGGTATCGCTTTGAGTATTAAGGTTATTATTCAGAATTAAAGATGTATCAACTTTATAAAATTTATTTACCGTGCGTGCAATTTCGGAGTTAAACATACTCCCGGCTTCTTTTCCGAGGTCTGTTTCAGCCCGCCGCATCATGCTTTTCTGAAATAACTCCGGAACCTGCTGCATAATTGTCTGCTGAAGCATTCCGTCTATAAGCTGGGTTTCAAATTGATTCTTCGGGTCATAGAAAAATTTAAGCTTCAATGATTTCGATGTATCTGTATATGCATCTTCGGGAATGATTAAAGCCGATGAAAATTTTCCCGACCTGATGTGATTTTTTATCATGTTCGTATCGTATAGTACAATGTCTCCTTTATCATCTTTATAAGTTTTTATAAGCGAAAATGTTTTAGTGGTATCAAGCACACGTTCAAGCTTTTTTGCAACAGGTGCGAAACTTTTATTTATAAAACCGAGCTGAAGACGTTCATCACCGTTTCCCACTCCGCCGAAAACCTTACCGAATATATATATCAGAACGATTGGTACGAGAAAGGTCAGACCGAGTGCGACCTTATCTTTAAAAAATAATGTATAATCTTTTTTGAATAATTTTAATATTGTTTTCAATCTCTTAATCTCCTTCCGGTTAAATTCAGGAAAAGTTCTTCAAGCGTGGGCTTATGAAAATCAATATTGCTGTATTCGATTCCCGAATCTTCAAACAATTTAAATATATCAGAAAGTTTGAAATTTCCCTGAAGTTTTATTTCATATTTTTCATCGTGCTCGATTATTTCTCCGAAATTCGCAAGAGAATTATAAATTGTTTTTATCTTTTCATTTTTCCCTGCAAATATTTCTTCTTTATAAGGAAGTAAATTCAGAAGTTCATCTTTTGTACCCTGTGCAATTATTTTTCCGAAATCAATGATGGCAATTTTTTTGCAAAGACGTTCGGCTTCTTCCATATAGTGTGTGGTATAAATTACTGTGATTCCCTCTTCATTAATTTTTTGAAGGTAATCAAAAATAGCATTCCGTGATTGCGGGTCAACTCCAACAGTAGGTTCATCGCAAAGCAAAACTTCCGGAGAATGCAAGAGAGCAGCGATAAGGTTCAGCCTGCGCTTCATCCCGCCTGAAAAAGTCTTCACCAAATCTTTTCTTCTGTCGTATAATCCGGCGGAATTAAGTTTTTCTTCGATTATACTTTTCAGTTCATTATTATTTATCAGATACAGGCTTCCGAATATTTTTAAATTCGTTTCAGCCGAAATATCATCATATAAAGCTAACGGCTGCGGAGCAAGCCCGAATTTTTTTCTGATGTTCATCGTATCGCGTGAAACCAGTTCATCATTATATTTGATGCTTCCGCTGTCCGATTCGATATAACCAGCGAGAAGATTCATCATAGTTGATTTTCCCGCACCGTTCGGTCCGAGCAATCCGAAGAACTCGCCGCTTTTAATTTCAAGCGAAACGTTATCGAGTGCAGTTATGTTTTTATATTTCTTTGTAAGATTATTTATTTGTATCATATATAATAATTATTGTATAAAGAAAAAAAGCCCGTGTGAAAATTCTAACGGGCTTTTAAAGAAATATTTAATCAATTATTTATTATTAACTTTTTAAAATCAGTAAATTTTGTTTTTATTGATTTATAAATCTGTTTTACATAATTAATTGCAGGATAAATATTTTAAAATAATACATTACAATCCAAACAAGACGCCGAGATTAATTTCAACAGTCGAAATTGACCTGCTTGAACTTATAGGATGTTTATCCCCGTCGTAGTTCGGGTCATTGTCATCATTTAAAGATGAATAAGAATTTGTTCTGTCGTTATTACTGTATGAGTTAAAACTTTTTCCGAACACATTATACATATTATACCTGACATTCAGGTCGAGGGAAAAAGCAGCAAGTTTAAATTCCGCTCCCGCTATGAGTCCCAGTCCTGTTCGTGTTGCGGATGAAAGTGTTATTGCACTGCTTTGAACTCCGGAAACACCGGAAAAGGTTGATTCACCGCTGAATGAAGAAAAAAGAATTTCAATGCTCGCATAAGGTTTTACAGGTGACATTGGAAGTGATAAACTATATTCAGGACCGATTCCGAATGAAAATACATTTTGCTTTGTTTCCGCAGAACCATTGCTCGATGTGAGATTACCGCTGTTCTTCAGCCAGCAATAATCTATATCCACTCTGCCGCTGATAAAAAGAACGTTCAATTTGGCGCAGGCACCAATATTTACACCCGAACTTAAACCATATTTAGTACCATCATAAAAATCATTTACGGTACCCGAATAATTGCCGGTGGGTGAAGCGTAGCCTATATGCGGTCCAATTGAAAACCCGACCTGGGCTTTTGCATTTGGTATTAAAAAAGAGAAGAGTAAAACGAAAGTCAGAGTTGTAAATATTTTTTTCATAATATTATATGATTTAATTATTCTGTAAAAACTATTAGTAAGATATATTTATAATATATTATAACATATAAATACTCTAAATTATTTCATTATTTCTTCTAAATCCTCAACTTCTTTTGCCAGTTCACCTGTAAGATTTTCACAACCGGTTTTTGTAACAAGTAAATCATCTTCTATACGAACTCCTATGCCCCTGTATTTCGCAGGTGCTTCTTTTGCATCTTTTGGTATATAAATTCCCGGCTCATCCGTTATTACATTACCTGCTTTTAAAATATCGAAATCGAATTTATCGTCGAAAGTATTTTTGCAGGCATCGTGAGTGTCGAGCCCGAGGTGATGTCCAACGCTGTGCATATAATATTTTGTAACCTCTTTTTTGTCTTTGATGATTTTAAGTTTTACGAGTCCATCCGCAAGTGCATCGACAGTATATTTTTTAAGATAAGATAATTTAACGCCCGGTTTTGTTTTTTTAATAATTTCTTTTTGAACTTTGAGTACGAGTTCATATATTTCTTTTTGCTCTTTTGAGAATTTTCCGTTAATTGGAACTGTGCGTGTGATATCGGAATTGTAATATTGATATTCCGCCCCTGAGTCTATCAGCAGTAAATCTCCGTTTTTTAATTTATCCTGATTCTCTTCGTAATGCAAAGTACAGGCATTATTTCCCGAAGCTACAATTGCATCGAAGGCATCATCCATTGCACCGTAAACTTTGTAATTGTATTGCAATATTGATTGAATCTGGTACTCATATAACCCTGCATTAACCTGTCTTATTGCATCATCAAAAGCATTTACACAAATGTCAGCGGAAATTTTCATAAGAGTAATTTCGTACGGAGTTTTCACATTTCGCATTTTCCCGATCGTATAATTTATATCGCATATCTGAACATTGGACGTCATAGTAATTATTTTTTCATATAAATCTGCGAGATACTTTTTCATTTCTCCCGTTAAAGCATAAAAATCATGAATGTTGACATATAATTTATTTATTTCGGGCGTCAAGTTTGCAAGAAGGATATTATAAATTTCGGCATTTAAAATTCCGTGTTGAATTCCGAGTTCTTTGGTCACATTTTCGAACCCGAGCCGCACACCGGTCCAGGTTTCTTTAAGTTTATCCTTCTCCTGAACAAATAAAATTTCTTTTACTGTTGAATAATTATCCTTACTTTTCTTTACTTTCATTCCGCCGGGAGCAAGCAATAATGCAGAGTTAGGCTCGGTGAATCCCGTCAGGTAATAGAAATTTTTATTTTGTTTGAAAGTATAGTCCCCGTCGAACGATTTATTTTTCAGCGGATTTCCGAGAACTAAAATCAAAGTATGTTTATCGAATTGTTTAAGAAGATTTTCTCTTCTTGATTTATGAAATGCAATTTGTTGTTTGTTCATTTTAATTATATTTAAATTTAAAAATTATATTTTATGCCGCCATATATACCATAATAATTCTGAATGCCGATTCCGCCTTCACCTCCGATTACAAAACTATATATACGTGCTTTAATTATGAAATCGAAATTATCTTTAATATTTATTACCGAGCCTATTCCTAATCCTATATCAAAATTAGTTCTTTGCTTAATGCCTGTATTATAATTAAAATTATTATATGTTGCATTATAGCTTCCGTACATTTCGCTGATTAATCCTGCTCCGGCGTCTATAAACGGCTGGAACCTGCCATTTCCAAAAATATATCTCGGACCAATGTTAATCTCAATAATACTCGATGGAGATGTTGACTCAAAGTAATCCGGAGAATCCGGTAAGTCGAATCCGAAAAAATTATAATTTACTTCTGCAAAAAATGAAATGGGCTTAACATAATGCTGAAATTCAATTCCAAGATTAGAACCTGTTTTCAAATTTCGGTAGTCCAAATAACTGCCCGGGAAAAACACACCCGAAAATAGAGATACGGAATATTCTTTGCTTTGTGAAAAAACAGATGTCGATAATAAGAATACAAAAAATAGTAAATATTTTTTTTTCATAAATAAAATATTGAAGCAAAGTTGAATATATAATAACAAGAATCTAATCTTCGAACTGTTCTTTATCCGTATTTATTACGTCTTCTATAGGAATAGGATATATGCAACTGAAACAGGCCGTGCAATAATCCGTTTTTGGATTATCGAAAGGAACAGAATCAAGCAATTTTTCCAAAGAAAGATATTCGAGCGAATCAACGCCGAGAAACTTCCTTATCTCTTCAACATTTTGATGGTGCTGGTTTGCAATGAGTTCTTCTTTAGACGGAAAATCCATACCGTAATAACAGGGTGATAAAATCGGAGGTGAAGTTATTCTCAGATGTATCTCTTTTGGGTTTGCCTTCTTTATCAATTCAACGAGTAATTTAAGTGTATTTCCCCTGACAATAGAATCATCAACAATTACCACCTTGCGACCTTCAATTACACCTTTAACAACATTAAATTTAGTTTTAACTCTTAGCTTTCTTTTGTCCTGTCCGGGCTGTATAAAAGTTCTGCCGACGTAGTGACTGCGTATAAGACCGATTTCGTGTTTTAAATTCGGATTTGTTTTTATTACTTCGTTGAAATACCCGAGAGTAGCAGTGTTGGATGAGTCGGGTACATTTATTATAATAACTTTTTTTTCGTTTTCATCGTCAGGATTATCTTTATCGGGAGGAGGTTTTTCTATGGATAAATTTGCTCCGATTTTTCTTCTCACCTTATCAACCTTTTCGCCAAAAATTGTACTGTCCGGTCTGGAAAAATATATGTACTCAAATATACAATGCTTGTATTTTTCGACTTCCTGAATCTTGTAACATTTCGGAGTATTCGTTTCAATAGCTTCTTTATCTATCATTATAAGTTCACCCGGCTCAATATCCCTTATATAATCTGCGTTAATAATATCGAGCGCTGTTGTTTCGGATGCGAAAATAAAACTATCGTCTAATTTTCCAAGCACGAAAGGTCTGACGCCGTACGGGTCTCTGATTGCAAATAATTTATCATCCGTCATTATACAAATTGAATATGCACCTTTAACCTGGCTGAATGCATCTATTATTTTGTCAACCATTTCTGTTTCTTTACTCTTTGCAATAAGGTGCAAAATTATTTCGCTGTCGGTTGACGTCTGGAAAATCGTTCCTTCGTTTTCAAGTTTGTTCCTGAGAAAATTTGTATTGGTAAGATTTCCGTTGTGCGAAAGTGCAAGATTACCGTCTTTAAAATTAACTTTAAAAGGTTGAATATTATTTTTCTTTCCGCTCGCTCCTGTTGTTGAGTAACGGTTATGACCAATCGCACAATTCCCTTTTAGTTCTTCCGTTAATATTTGTTCATCGGCAAACACATCGAGAACGAGACCAATACCTTTATGAACATTGAAATGATATTTATTTCTTTCGGGAATATATTCCGAAGTAACAATTCCTGCGGCTTCCTGTCCCCTGTGCTGCAAAGCATGCAATCCATAATAAGTTAATATTGCAGCTTCGGGGTGATTGTAAATTCCAAACACCCCGCAATTGGAATGTATGGATTTTGTTAAAGGGTCAATATAATGTTTGAGCTTAAATGATTTTTTATTTTTCAATTTTAATTCCTTTTTTCCCGGCAATGCGGAAAAACAATTCCTTTAGAAAATTATTTCTTTTTTGAAACCCTTATATGATTTGAAAATATCCAGCCTTTATCGCCCAGCCAGCATTCGACTCTGTAATTTCCCATTTCATTGCTATCCCATACGCATCCGGGTCCGTTATAAGTATCGAGGCATTTTCCGTTTTTAATTAATTTTATTGTAGCTTCTTTCGGAACGAAAGAATGAAAGACTATTTTTTTATCCGATTTTGTATCGAAAAATATTTCATCGCCGCAATCATAATTTTTTCCGTCGTATTCGGCGAAAAACCTGAATCCGTAGCCATCACCGTGATAATGATTCACGATAAATGAGTTTCCTTTCCTTAATGCTTCGATAATTTCTTTTTTGTATTCCGGAAATTTTTCAACATTACCTTTTTGAATTTCGTTTTGGATTAATACGTGAGTTCGTATAGATTTAAATAACACTTTGTAAGGAAAAATTTCAATGTTATAAAATCCGAGAACATTTTGTTTATGTGCATGCGCATCTATACTCCCTATTGCAACTACTTTTCTTTTATCATTCATATCATCCCATTTTTTCATCATTCTCTTTTCCGGAGCGATAATTGATTTTAAAGGATGAAGAAATCTCTGCATTTTATTTTTATCTGTAAGTCCCTCGACCCATTCGCTCATGTGATTCCATATTTCTACGCCGTCGAATTCGTCACTATCCCACGCTGTCCATGGATAGGCAGGATGTTCCGGAAAATTATTTCTTTTTTCGAACGGGTGTGCAATGAATCCGACACCCCCCTTATTCTTAATTTCTTTTACATATTCTTTTGCGGACAGATTATTTCCGAGCTCACCATTATATAAAACTCTGAACGTTCCAATCAATTCCTCCAATCTCAGGACGAGATAATGATTTTTATTGTTTGTATCGTTCACCTCATAGCCGACTATGACCATTGTATTATCAAACCATTTTTCCATTCCTTCATCTCTTGCAAGTAAAGTATTATGGTCTGTTAGAATAATAAAATCCAACCCGGTTTCATTCGCGAACTTTGCAATTTCTTCGACGGTTCCCGTACCATCCGAAAATTTCGAATGTATATGTATAGCACCCGAATATTCAAACATATATTTTCATTATTAAAATAATTTTAAAAATAGTTTATAATATAAGAACATTCAAATCAATAAATAAAAAAAATATTTAATTATAATCAGTTTATTAAACATATACCTAAATTCATAAATTCCGCCTTTTTTTCAGAATAGCAACCGAAATTATAGCGCCTATCGAGCCGAATAAAGGATAAATAATAATGTTCATTATTAAAGAAAAAAGAGCAATAGTCGGTGAAAACCCGTATTTGCTGAATTCATCAGTGAATTTATTGAACTGGGTTTCGACTTCCGCAGGCAACTGCAAATTGAGGTCACTGAATATTTTAGAAAACTCAATCATAGGGTTTTCCTTCGACATCGCAAGCATCAGAGTATTAATTCCCGTAACCAATATAGAAGAGAGAATTCCGCATAATAGCCCTATCATTGCTCCGTCATTATATTTTAATTCCAGATCAGTTTCTTTCAGTTGCTTGTTATAAAACATCACACCTGCCGCGCCGCCCAGTATTATTCCCGAACAGAAAAAAACATTGATAAAGCTTATCAACGGCATAACGGAGAGAAACGTCATGAAAAACGTTCCCCATATTACAGGCAGCATTCTATTCGGATGTTTATTCATAATTTTTTCTTAATGTTTAATTCTTTTTTCTGACTGAAAAAATCTCTGACCTCACTTAAAAAGTTTACAAATCCCGGTATCAGATAAAAAGGCAATACAAAACCCATTAATCCGCCGGTTATGCTTCTTGAAATAAATGTATTTTCCAATATATCCAGCAAATCAAGACCTACATCGAGCATAAGCAAAGCAAACGGAATCATAAGAAACCAAAGGGAAGGTAAAATTTTATTGTCAAGTTTTTTTATCATCGGATAGACGAGGCATCCTATGAAAAAAGAAAGATATACCGAGACACATCTTGAACAGACAGCCAGTTTAAAGCCCGCAATATGAAACGACCTGCTGTCAATCTGGTGGCAGGTTCTGGAAAAAAGTCCGTATATGAATTCCGAAGAATACGTAAAAATTCCACCCTTATCAATCAGCAAAGGAGCAGCAAAAATCATACCATTCCAGATGATAATGAAAATTAAAATCGAGAAATAAACTTTTTTACCCACCGCATATAAATTAATAAACAAAAATAAAACTGATTTATGAGAAGTAAAAGGTCAAATCAAATGCGAAATTTCCTTTTGTTAAAGTAAAATTATAGAACACGGATGTAATAGATTTGGACAGATTTGCACAGATTTATTTATTACTTACGAGAACGCAAAATCCGGGATGATAAGTTTTTTTGTTGCTATGAGGCCAAAGAGAGGCTAAAACAACCAAGGGCAGGGATACATCCCCCCTTGCCCCCTTCAAAGGGGGGAAAGAACAACTTTTTTCACGTTTCACCTTTCACGTTTTACAGTTTTGGATAACATTTGATAATAAAAAATCACCGTCCGGAACGAAAAAAAGTTTATTCGGAATTTAATTTTATTTGAATAGCAAATCAATAGAATAAAATATATTTTGTGTCAATTTAGTACAGGGAGGGTGAACTTTTTTAGTTAAAAAGCGTATTAAATTTAAGGGCGGATATAAATCAACCCAAAAAGTAAAAAAACTTTTTAATAATTTTTTAATTGCATTTATTAAGATTGTTTTGCATATTCGCAAAAAACGTTCTTTCACTTAAATTCATCTCATTACTAATTTTAAAAATTGCTAATATGAAGATAAATATAACTGCCAGACATTTTAAGGCAAAAGATTCTCTGCAGGAGTTTGCTAACACGAGAATATCCGAACTGGGTAAATACAATGAGAACATATTATACGCTGATGTAATACTGTCATATGATAAACCGCCTGCGGATACTAAACACTGCGAATTGTTGATTAAACTTAGTGATAAAAAATTAACTGCAAAAGAAGCCGGTTTGGATTTCGAGAAAGCAATAGACAGCGCAGTTATAAAAATTGAAACTCAATTACACAAATACAAAGATAAAAATAAAACACAGAAGAAACTAAAAGCCGAATTTAAATCAATAGAGACATAGGTTGGGAGACAGATTCAAAGACATAAAGGAGTTCAAAAAAGAGTTTATTACAGTTGATTTTTTTTATAATCAATGTAAGAGCCGTTTTAAACTCCAGAAAATATCTAATAAGAAAATTGACCCCAAAAAAGTCATAACCGAGAAAAATCTTCACCGCCCGGGTTTAGCACTTGCAGGCTATGTTGATCTTTTTACACATACGCGTGTACAGATATTCGGTAATACGGAATTGAATTATCTGAAATATCTGAACAAAAAGGATAGGATAACTACATTAAAAAGATTTTTTTCCTTCGAAGTTCCGTGTATAATAGTTACAAACAGCAATAAGCCCCCTGCGGAATTATTGAAATTAGCGGATGAAAAAAATATTTCCGTTTTTTGCACTCCTTTTCTGACGACTATGTTTGTTAATTATATAGGAGATTTTCTTGATGACCAGTTTGCAGAACAGGTCGTGATTCACGGTTCTTTTGTTGATGTATATGGTGTAGGGCTTCTTTTTTGCGGTAAATCCGGAATAGGCAAAAGTGAAATTGCTCTTGACCTTGTTGAAAGAGGACACAGGCTTGTTGCGGATGATATTGTCCTGATTTCAAAAAAAGTAGAAAGTGTACTGATGGGTTCCGGAACATCACTTGTAAAACATTTTATGGAGATAAGAGGTCTGGGTATTATTGACATAAAACAAATATTCGGAATCCGCTCGATAAGATACCAGAAGAGAGTTGAAGTTATTGTAGAACTTGAAGACTGGGACAGGAATAAATCTTATGACAGAACAGGTTTAGATTCAAATACAACTAACATTCTCGGGGTGGAACTTGAGATTATTAACCTGCCCATTTTTCCCGGAAAAAATATAACCGTCATAGCGGAAGTTATTGCATTGAATTATCTTTGTAAACATTACGGCTATAATGCCGCTAAAGTATTCGAAAAACAATTAGATGCAAAAATCAAATCCAATTTAAAAACCAGCAAGTTCAACAATGGATACAGCAGGAACACCGAATATTTTGAGCATGATTTTGAGTGATTGAATATAAACAGAACTTATTTTCGATTTGAGTTGTATAATGTATAAGATAATGCGACGGGCATTATAAATATAATTAGAAGAATAATTTATCAATAATTAATAAATTTTAAATAGACGGAGGAATTTTTAAATGGTTTGGACTTTAGAATTAGCATCGTATCTTGATGATGCTCCCTGGCCGGCGAATAAAGCGGAACTTATCGATTACGCTACCCGTACAGGAGCACCAAAAGAAGTTGTTGATAACCTGATGGAACTTGAAGATTCTGAAGAGCCTTACGAAAGTTTAGAAGAAATCTGGCTGGATTATCCGACCGATGAAGACTTCTTCTATGACGAAGAAAGTAAAGACTTTTAAATTGAATTTCAAATAAATTAATAAGCCCAATAGACATTCGGTTTTATTGGGTTTTTTTATTCATTATTGAGGAAAATTTTATACATATTTATATTTATTTTTACAATTTTTCTGTCACATTTATCGGTCGCACAAAATGTGGAAAATCCGGAAAACAAAATTTACAAACTTGATGATGTAAATATAAATTTCAGTGAAACCCGGACTTTCAGTAAAAATGATATCGAGGATTTAATTAAAACTCCGAAGCTGAAATATTTTGACAGAGATGAATTTGCTGTCGATATACAGAGAATTGAAAAATTTTATTTTGATAATGGGTATATAGATGCTTTCGTGGATACAACAACCATTGCGGATGAAAAAAAATCAACTTTAACTGCAAATTTCATTATTCACGAAAGGGAGCCTTTCCGAATCAGGAATATTGCATACACAGGTTTGGAAAATATTACACAGGAAGTATGGAGAAAAATATTCAAAGATAACGAACCTTTAATAGATACAGGTCAAATTTATAATAAAAATAAATTGAGCCAGGAAAATATCAGAGTTGCAAATATTCTTGTAAATAACGGATATGCCAATGCAGTCGCTAATCCTCCGGAAATAATTAAAATTGAATCACAAAATATCCGCAGGACACATCAATTTAACCTTGTCTTAAATTTCATTACAGGAGATAATTACAGGTTCGGTAAAACGAAGGTTGTTTTACAAAAAGATATTTATAAAATTTCCGATGACGTTTTATTAAAAGAACTTGAATATAACGAGCATGATATTTACAGCAAAGATGTTTTAATAGAAAGCGAAAACAGGTTAACAAAAATCGCAATACTTGAAAATGCGAGAATACAAATCGATAATATAGATACGGTGAAAAACATCATTAATCTCAAAATTGTCGCATCGGTCAGAAATAAATACGAATTACAACCCGAATTGCTCGGTTACGATATTCAAAATGAATTTTACGCAGGAACCGGTTTATCATTTACGGACAGATATTTTTTCGGCGGCGGAAGAACCGAAACTACGAGAGCCCGTATACTCGCTCATTCCACGGACCAGTACGGTTTTGAACTGAGCACACAAATATACCAGCCTGCTATTTTCAGCAATAATAAAATTACAGGTGAAATGAATTTAAGCGGTCAGTTTTATTCGGATTATATTTATTACATTTCGGAAGTTAAAGACCAGTTCAGCTTCAATTATGAACTTCCTAAGCATACTTACGTAAATAACCTGGTTCTTGACTGGAGAATTTCAAATCAACAATTTATACTTAAATCGAAAGATTACATTGCAGAGCTTCTCGATACATTACCTGCCAATTCATCTTTTAATATTTTTTCATCCGTACTGGGTTTTTCTGTAATACATAATAATACAAATAATTTTGCTTTTCCTACAAAAGGATTTTACCAGTCATTTTTAATTGAACACAGCGGATTGCTCGGTAATATCATCAAGAAATTTTTTGATATTTCAACGTTCAGCTACGTGAAATTATCATCCTTAAATAAATTTTTTATCAATATTTCGGATGACCATCAGTCATCGGTTCTCGCTTATAAATTTCTTGTCGGTACAATTTTCGAATACGGGGATAACAGGTTAAGATTAACAGTCGATGGACAGCAGAAAGAAGTGGAATCCAGCATTGTACCGCTTGAATCCCGTTTTATTGCGGGCGGAAGCACAAGTGTAAGGGGCTGGGGTTCAAGGAGATTAGGTACATTTCCTAACGCAGAAAACGGGGGTAATTTTATTATCGAGAGCAACTTTGAACACAGAACAAAACCTTTTATGGATACAAAAGGATATTTCAAGGACCTTGGTTTCGTAACATTCCTTGATTTCGGAAATCTGTGGGAAACCCCGAAACAATTCAAATTCGATGATATTGCCATTGCTATAGGTGCAGGTGTTCGATATTATACAATCGTCGGTCCGATAAGGTTTGACGTCGGTTTTAAATTTTATGATTATGCTCCGGATCCGTATACTGATAAATGGCTTTTCAATAATTCTTTCAGCGTGATTTTCAAAAACAAATTAACTGTTCAGTTTGGAATAGGGAATACTTTTTAAAATATGTGGAATAATATCATAGGACAGAAAAGAGTAATAAATATTTTAAAGAATATTTATATTAACAATAAAATTGCTCACGCTTATATATTTTCAGGGAAAGAAGGTACAGGTAAAGATGCTTTAGCGATAGAATTCGCAAAACTGGTAAATTGCGATTCACGCATAAATGAAACAGAGGCTTGCAATAATTGTACGAACTGCCAGAGAATAAATTCGTTGAATTCCGCAAACTTTAAAATTATTACGGCACTTCCTTCGGGGAGAAAAGAATTAACAGAAGATGAAAATCCAATTTCTATTTTGAAACAGGAAGATATAGAAATCTATCAGACAGAAATTAAAAAAAAATCCGACGACCCTTATTATAAAATCAACATTCCAAATGCGAACGATATAAAAATTACAAGTATTCGTCAGATAAGAAAGGAAATTTATCTGACAGGTGAAAAAGGTAAGAAGAAAATCTATTTGATTTCGAATGCAGACAGGATGAATCCTCAAAGCTCAAATGCATTTTTAAAAATCCTCGAAGAGCCGCCCGGGGATGCACTGATTATTCTTACAACTTCCCGAATAAATTCTTTACTGCCGACTATTATCGGACGTTGCCAGAAAATAAATTTTGATTCGATAGGTAAAAAAGATTTAATCGAATACCTGATGAAAATGAAAGAAGGGATTTCAGAAAAAGAAGCCGAATTCTATGCAAACATTGCAGACGGAAGCATTACAAACTGCAGTAACATTGTAAATTCGTATTTGCTCGAACTAAGGGAACTCAGCATTAATATGCTTGCATCATTATTATCGAGAAACTACATTGACCTCGGTAAAACAATATCAAATGTTGTGGGATATAAAGACAAGCAAAAAGTCAGACAATTTCTCGTAATGCTCATCTACTGGTTCAGGGATATTTCGACAATGAGCAGCGGGGGAAACAACAATATTATTAACACGGACAAAATTGAACGTCTGAAAAGGTTCAATGAAAAATTCAAATCGGATAATTTCCGGATTATTAATTTAATCGAAGACGGAATACGCGATATAGATATGAACATCAACCTCGAATTGCTTTTATATAATCTCGCCTATAAAATAAAATCACTCATCAAAACCGGATAAATACATTATCAATACTCCAGTTACCTTTTAAATGAAGGGATGACTCGAAGATATAAAATCTTTCTGATGGCGAATAGGGATACGGGTTGCCCGAATCATAAATGCCGTTATTATTTTCATCTATGTAAGAAAATAACTGGTAATCGCCTTCAAGAAGATTCTGGAAAATGAAACCCGAATCCGATTCGATTGTATGTGAATAGATATAAACGTTTTTATTTTTCTGAAAAAGCTTTATGTAAATCGTATTAGGAATTAAAAATTTATTTATTACATTCCCCGATATTTTCCCGAACCTCTTTTCATCTGCAGTCATGAAATTCAGTTTGTAATAATAATTTTTCTTTGTGTTCCTTAAATCGATTGATAAAATATATTCCGAAGTATATTTCAATTTCTCCGCAGGAAAAAGTTCAAGCAAGGTATCTGCAGTCCAGTTTAAAACAAGCCTTGTAAATTTATTATTTGTGGAATCAAATAGTTTAATGTTATCGGCAATATCATATTTGCTGAAATTATTTTTTCTGAACAGCAGGAAAATCCTTGGTTCAACGGGCATCTCCTTCTCGTTGTTTTTAATTGAGGAATAAATGTTCGCTATAGTATCAGGCACCAACGTATTAATAAATTGTGATGAGTAAACGTATTTTTCATTTGGGATAATATCATTGAATAAAAAATTAACTTTTTTAATATCTTCCGTAGTATCCATAAAAATATCGGAAGGCAGGACGGAGATTTCATCAATTCCTTTATCGTAGACCATATTTTTATTAACATCTTTGAGTGCAAACACTCGGTAATTGGACTTAGTAATATGATTGAAAAAATAAGAACCGTTTTCATTTACCTGTGTAATATAATCAGGACTTATTCTCAGCGGATTTATCAGCGTATCATTTTTATCCTTCAGCGAATAAGCAAAGATAATAATATTATTGTAACTATTCGAAAATACCTTACCGGAAATAGAGGCATTGTCTATGGAGTCACCTGTCGAAACGGCAAACTGAATCGGTTCATTTAAAAAGTTTCCGAGGAAATCTTTAAATCCCTTTGAGATGAGAAACGTGTATGTTTTATTTTTTTTCAAAGGCTCCGTGAATTTTATTTCGACTTCCTTTCCCCCCCAGTTGAAATCCGGTTCTTTAGCCGGCTTGGGAGAAATAAATAATGATTCACGAAAACTTCTTCTGTCAACATATTTATCGAATAATATAGTAATTGAATTCCCGTCAAACCTGACTGTATTGGGTTTAGGAATAATTTTACGTACACGCGGAGGAGTTTTATCATCATCACCGCCGGTAGGCGGAAGCTGGTTAGCGCACGAAAGAAATAAAACCGAAAAATAAAAAAATATTACAGCCGGAAAATATTTAATATAATAATAATATCTGTCAGAATTTTTCATCTTCATAAGCCATAAATTTTAATTTCACGGTTGTCCCTTTATTTAATTCACTTTCAAATGAAATTGCAGCTTTCATATCATCGAGTGTTTTTTTTGTAATCGCGAGACCAAGTCCCATTCCCTGTGATTTTGTCGAGAAGTTCGGTTCACAAAGTTTATCCAGAATATCGGGTTCGATTCCGCATCCGTCATCTTTTACTTCTACAAATACAAATCCGCCGGATGAATACGATTTTATTTCTATCCTCCCGTTTTTACTCACAGACTGAACCGCATTTTTTATAATGTTCTGGAAAGCCCTGTTTAGTTCCTGTGCATCACCATAGATGCCTTTTATATCCGATTTCAGATTTTTGATAAATTCAACATCCGGGTCGAGCGAATATAATGAAATCACATCATCGAGAATTGTATTGACACTTATTTTCTCGTAATTTTTTCTTGGCAGCTTTGCAAAATTTGAAAATTCCGTTGCAATATGATTCAATTTATCAATCTCGTTTGTAATCATCTCCTTCGTTTTGCCGAGAACTTCTTCGAAATTATCCGTTCTTTTTTCTTTATACAAATTGTACAGATGCTGTATCGATAATTTCATCGGAGTGAGTGGATTTTTTATTTCGTGTGCAACGCGTCTTGCAATATCCCTCCAGGTAGCTTCCCTCTCGGCTTTCATCAATTCGATTTTGGAACGTTCAAGGTCTTTTGTCATTTGATTGAATGAATCTACAAGACTCCCGAATTCGTCATTTCTTTTAAGTTTTATTTCTATATTGCTCTGACCTCTCGATAATTTTTCAGTAGCGAGTTTTAGTTCAAGTAAAGGCTTCGAAATACGGCTTGTAATCAGACCGACAATAATCAAAAGAATAATACTTACAACAAAATACGAACCGAAAATTATTGTTAATGTCTCTGTCAGTTCTTCGTTTATTTCTTTTTGTTTGAAAACAGATATAGAGGAAATAATTCCTGATATCGAATTTGACTTATCTTTAAAAGGTTTGTAACCTACAAGAAACGAATATCCGCCTATATCGAGAGATTTTATGAAAATATCTTTTTTCAGATACAGAATGTTATAGTAAGCTTCCGCATCAATGCGCGGGTCTAAAAGGTCTGATTTATATAATTCATCGTTCGTCGTTGCGATGAGTTTTTTATTTATGAAAAAATTAAAGTTTTTTTCTGTTTTTGAATAATTTCTATCAAGAATTTCATTCACCGTCTTTTTTAAAGTATCGAGTGATTTACCTTTATTCATCAATATTTTTTCATCTTTAAGGTTTTCATTTACGAGACTTAAATCGGATATAATCTGATTTTGATAGTTATTATTATTTTTGTTCGTGATATAGGAACGCGTATAGACAGCAAGCAGAATTATCGGAATAATGGAAACCACGACGAATGATGAAAAAAGCTTCGTCCTGAAATTTAATTGTATTTTCCTGATTTTAAAAATCAGCGGAATACTGATTAAGGCATAAAATATAAGATATATAAAAATAGTGAAAAGAATGAATTTGAGATAATAGAACATAGTAATTGCAAAATCATTTCGTTTAAGACTCAGGGCATATATTTTTTCAACTTTCTTTAAAGGCTCATATAAAGAATTATCAGTTTTGGATAAAATATAATACGTTTTATAACGTTCATTATTTATTGTTTCATATCTCCAGTTTTTTGTAATATTGTTCGCCTGAATATATTCACGGAAAGGTTCAAGAGATTTGACGAGATTTCTGGATATTTCAGGGTCGGTCGAATTTATTACATCGCCGTTAATAAATTCCGTAATTACAAGTTTAGATATTATTTTATCTGATAGGTTATCATTCGTATTGCTCCTGAAAATCTGCAATGAGGCATTCGGCAGGAGATTTTTCGATTCCGAATTTATCACAAGTAACAAATATCCGAATTTTTTAGCATACTCCGTATTCTTCAATTCCTGATTTTCAATGGTTTCTATTCCGACATAATATTTGCCTTCGCGGTTATTCAAAATATTCATATTATCGAACGTTATCGGAACTGAGATGTCTTTTCCGGAATATAGTTCGTTCCCGGATTCCGTCGAATCGATATCCATATCAACCGCAGAAGTATCGGTTTCGGAATCAGGTGTGTTCAGGTTCAGATTTTTATTAAAGTATCCCCGATTTACAAAATTCACTACACTATCGGTATTCAGGTAAGCCGAATTAATATTAAAATCACTGAGAACTTTTCTGTTTGTATCGAGTATTATAATTTCCGAATTATAATTTTCCGTACTTAAAACACTTTCTTTCCAGAGGTAAAAAGACAGCTTTGACAATTTTGTTTTATCGCTGAAACTGTTTTCAATATTGGAATTGGCAGAAAGTTTAGAAAGCTCATTTGAAATAAGGAAAACAACTTTCCCCTCCTCCTGTTCCGAAAGTTCATTGCCGAATAACTCGACAAATTTTGTTTCCTGTGATTTATTTTTTTCGAGAAGAATCAAAGGAGCGATAATTATGCAAATGAAAAGAATAAACGAAAAATTCTTCAGCGACAGAAGCGAATATTCCCGTTTTACAAGCAGATTACGGTTGATATAAATACATAATATAAACAGCAGTACTATTATCAGAAAACGCTGGTAATAATTTATTTCAGTAGCCTGAAAATAAATACCTATAATATGATTTATAATTATAAATATTCCGAACGGAATAAATATATAAATTTTTCTTAATCTTTTATTTCTGCTAAAACCACGCAGGTAATGAAAGATAAGCAAAACAATCGATGCTCCGATTACAAGATACACGACTGTCATAAGCAGAATAACAAGCTGAATAAAAAACAAATCTGCTTTGGGAATGATATTCGACTTATCGAGAAATTTAATATTCGAATCGAAAATTATACTCTGAATAAGCGTTCCGTAAACATAAAATAACGTGAAAAAAATAGCGGTCAGTATGATACCGAAAAATAAATCTTTTATAAAATTTAATTTCGTATTATTGAAATCGATATTTTTGATTTCTTCCGCAGAAATTTTAGCAAAATAAATTGCGAAGATGAAACAAAATAACGAAGTTACAAAAAGTTCTCCGAGCGACCGTATTATACCGAAACCAAACGAGGAAGCAAAAAAAGATGACGAGAATATTTCATTCTCAAAAATCCTGGATGGAAAATCAAATATGATCCACAGGTATCTTAACAGTACAATGCAAATAGTAAAAAGTATAATTTTTAGAGCTTTATTTTTTAATAAGTTCAGGGAATAAATAACCAGAATAAATATAAATACCGTAATGAAAAATATAAGAACCGAAATAATTTTTACCGAATAAAGATTGATACTTTTAATGTGATAATTTTTCTCATAAACCGGAAGAACAATCTTCCCTATTTCTTTGCCGTCAATACTCTGCAGGTGTAAGATTTGAGAACCTTTGAACAGAGATGTATCGACATTCAGAAAACCGGAGATGGGGTTCGCCGCAATGAGTTCGATATTTGTATTTAAAGATTTTGATAAACCGGATGTTAATGTAATATCAGGTTCCGTCCTGTTCAGAAAGTGATATTTGATGTCTACAAGCTGAGCAGTCAGTAAAACTCCGGCGATATTATTATCATCTTCGTCATCTTTGACAGGAGAAAATATAACAAGGTAAGTATTAAAACCTATATCTTTTAAAATAGAAAATTTATTTCCCTTCAGAGCTTTTTGAAGCAGAAGAAATTCAGGTTCGAGTTGTCTGCCCTGGAAAGCGATAAGATTGAGAAATTTATCATAAATTTCAACATGTGTAAAATCTGTTAAGCCGGCTTTGAATATTTCTTCATATAACCTTTTGGAATCATTTTTCGCAACCTGCCTTCTTATATTAAGATTATCGGTTAGTTTATCGGAAATATTCAGGATTTCATTTTGGGCTTTCGTAAATGACGTAAGACATAATTCTTTTTCTTTATCGGATTTTTCTATAACAACCTGATTCCAGTTATCATTAACATCCGAAATTATAAAATAAGATACACCCTTAATAATCCCTATCCATATTAAAATCAGAAGGATTATGAAAATTAAAAATCTGAAACGATTAGAAAAAAAATCAATAATTTTCAATTTATTGTATCTTTAATTGGTATTTCGAAATGAAAATCATTTATTTGCAAATATAAAGCTTTTTAATTAATGCTAATCTGATCGATTATCCAGACATCATCGATATATTTAAGAGAAATAGAAGCATTTAATTCCCTTTTTCCACTGCCCCGGTCATAAATATATTTTCCGATTGCAAAAGCAAATGAATTTTTCAAATAGGAATGTTTATATTTAAAACTCACAACTTTAAAATATTCCATAAAATCGGTAAGAATAAGTTCTGCCTGATTTGAACTGTAATAACCCCTCTCATTACTGATGATGTTTAAATAAACTTCCGAACCAAAATAAACATTTATATCATTAATATTTTGATAATTAAAGCCTTCCGATATATTTTTAAAAGTTTTTTTACATAAAGAATATTTAGCCTTCTGGCCGTCATCTTTAAACCTCTTATCTTTCCACCAGTCATCCTGAGCATTAACGTTTTTTCCGGCAATAATACAAAAGGCAAATATTAATATAAATATTCGAGTCAAATTGTTATATATTATTTGAAATTTAACATAAATTAATTAAAATCGAATCATAAATCAATTATATTCAATGTTAAATTGTAAATGTTAAATGTTAAATTAAGAGCGATTTATATCAGCACTTGTTCCCAAACCCCGGCCCGGGAACATAGCTTTTAATAAAGATTATGCATAACGATACAGAAAATTTCTTTTTTGCGAACTTTGCGATATTTCTTTGTGAACTTTGCGATATTTCTTTGCGAACTTTGCGTTAAAATTTTTATTTTATTTCACCAGCATCATTTTTTTCACAGACGAAAAATCATTAGTTTGCAATTTATAAAAATATATTCCGCTGGGTATCTGGTTAAGCGAAATTTGGTTAATAGAAAATGGTACTTCATAAACACCGGGTACCAGCTTTTCATTTACTAATGTTGCAACTTCTTTACCAAGAATGTTATAGACTTTTAGAACAACCGGACTAATTCCCGTTTTCAATATTCCATTTTCCGGGTTTGAAATCTGAAATCTTATAACTGTCGTCGGATTAAATGGATTCGGATAATTCTGATACAAAAAATAATTTGAAGGTGTTACCGAAGAAACATTTTTTATTCCTGTCGCAGGATTTCCGATTCTTGTTTTATACGCTTTTCCGTTATATCCCGTAGCTCCGCCTGTAGAACCAACGCACCATACATCCATAGAATCAGAGCCAACATTTACAGTATTAATTGAAAACATTTCTGCCGCCGTATTTACATCGAGATTCCAATTCAAACCTCCGTTCGTCGTGGAATAGATCCAGCCTGCTTCTGAATAAACGTTACCGCCTGAAATAAATCCCGTATTAGTATTGAAAAATCGCAATGCACGAATCGGATAAGAAAAAGTATTCAGCCTGTCACTCCACGTAGTTCCGCCGTCTGTTGTACGGTGCACCCAGCCCGCTACCGTAGGGGATATTGAACCTCCGCCCGTCCATCCGTATAAATTATTATAATCGAGAAAATCCGTACCTCCATCGAATACTGCATCTGCAGGTGGAAACGTAGCCCAGTTTAAACCAAAATTTGTACTGTGAGCAAAATGTATTCCGCTCGCATAAATGTTTCCTGAACTTTGAAAATCAACACTTCCTGCAAACCATCCCAAATCGGAATTTATCTGAACGTAAGTCCAGCCCGTTGAATCTTTTCCGCCATTCGTTGTATAATGTAATCCGCCTGATGTTGCCGCCATAACTACACCGGTATTCTGATTAAAAAAATGTACCCTGTCAAGCCAGCCGACACCACCTGTAAGATAAAGATTTATATCTGAAGTCCACGTCGTGCCCCCGTTATAAGACCATCTCACGACTCCGGAATATATATTTCCCTGGTCGTTGAATCCCGAAATTATAACCGTGTCCGGCGTTAGAGCAAAAACGCCATACCAGTAATAAGGAAATCCAAGATTCAGTTTTGTCACCCAGTTTATTCCACCATTAGTAGTTTTAAAAACTGCACCCAGTTCTGTTACGATATAACCTACCTGTGGATTGACAAAAGAAACATCTTTAAAAACTTTACCTGCCGAAGTGAAATACAAAGTCCAGTTATACATAGATATATTATCTCCGGGAATATTATTTTGAATATGATTATTTAAAATTTTTGAGTTCGAAAGAGGTAATATGGAATTTGTTAATGAATTTTTTTCAAGCGTTATAAATTTTGTATTATTTTCCGTAGAAATTGAATACGTTTGAGCAAGAATAAAAGTCAAATTGGAAGAAAACAATAAACAGAAAATTAATATGACCTTTTTCATTACATTTCTCCTTTACAATTAGTTTAACTAAAATTTGCTAAAAAGGTAAGAAAAATCAAGTTATTTTTATTCAATATATATTCATAATAAAAGTAAAAAAGATAAAAACAAGTTGACTATTATTAAATTTCAAAAGATAATAAGAGCTTGTCAATGTCTTTGAAAGAAAATGAACAATTGTTAATCAATATGAAGAGTAACATTAATACCTCACCCCTGCCCTTCTCCTGAAAGGAGAGGGGTTTATGTTTGCAAAATTAATAATAAGAAAAAGGTTGTAATTTATTTTATTGAATTCATACTCTTTTTGTGTTATATTATACAAATTTACATAAGCTACTTATTTAATTAATTCATTTTTTAGAAATGGACAAAAATTTATTTGGTAAAAGACTAAATGATTTCTGTAAAACCGTATCTCCTACACAGGTTGATTTTGCCGATAAGCTTGAAATGAAACCTCAATCGTTACAGAAATATTTAAAGGGTCAGAGACTTCCCCTTCCGGAAATTTTATCCAAGATTAGCAGTTTGGGATGTAACCTGAACTGGCTGTTGAACGGCGAAGGCGATATGCTAAAAAAGACCGTTACAAAAATATTTAAAACGAAACCAATTCCCGTAGTTGCCGAAGTTGAATGCGGGGTTCCGCTGTATAACCAGATTAAACAGGAATATATGAAATACCTGGAACTCGCAGACGTGAATCATTTAATTAATCCTTTCATCGCCGTCGCACGCGGTGATTCGATGAGACCTTATATAAACCCGGGAGATTATTTGTTGTGCACGGATGAACCTCAAAAACTTAAAAACGGCAGAGCAGTAATAGTTAATTTTAAAACGATACCGGAAACATATTCATCAAACGCAAAATTAATTAATTTCCTTGATGATGATAGAATAATGCTTTATTCTATAAATACAAAGTTTCCTCCCGTAATTTACAAAAAGAGTGATATATACAGGATTTATAAGGTAGTGAGAATAATTCGTGATGTCAGGTGATTCGTATCGTTATTGCACCTGAACTATTATAAACAAAAATATGAATTTAAATACAGAACTTATATATGTATCTTGCGTATACTAATTTAAGAATTAATTAATTTAATAATAATATCATGATAAAACGTTTATTAATATTTTCTATCCTGAGTTTTTTCATAACGACTGCAATTCATTCGCAAAACAACAGTAAATATTTTCTTGATGAAAATATCGATTACTCAGTCAATCCTGGTACTGATTTTTTTACATTCGCAAACGGTGAATTCGTAAAAAATCATCCAATTCCGGCGTCAGAGTCAACTTACGGAATTTTTAATCTCGTAGAAGACAGTGTTTACGTGTATCTTCAGCGTATATGTGAAGATGCAATGAAAAATACAGAAGCACCAAAAGGAAGCAACACCGATAAAATCGGCAGTTTCTATTACAGCGGACTCGATACCGAATCCATCGAGAAACTCGGCATGAGTCCTTTAAAAAACTGGTTGGAAAAAATCGATAAAATTAAGAATATAGATGATTTAATGAAAATAACTGCTGAAATGCAAACTTATGGAATGGGTCCATTATACGGTATTTTTGCAGGTCAGGATTTAATGCAGAGCAGTGTTTACAAAGTTTATTTATACCAGGGTGGAATAGGACTTCCTGAAAGAGACTATTATTTCAACACTGACAGCAGAACAGCTAACATCAGGACAAAATACAAAGAACACCTTGCAAAAATGATGGAATTAATCGGTGAAAAAAATTCCGTAAATATTTCCGCTAAAATTTTCAAAATTGAAACAGAGCTTGCAAAATCATCGAGAAAACTTGAAGACCTCAGGGATGATTATGCTAATTATAATAAGATGACTTTAAAGGAATTTAATTCGACAACTCCATCAATTAAATGGAAAAATTTACTGGAAATAATGGGAATAAAAAATATCGATACTGTTATAATAGGTCAGCCGGAATTTTTTAAAGAGGTCGAAGTAATTATAAATAAATACAGCATAGAAGACTGGAAAGAATATTTGAAATGGGATCTGATTAATGAAAATGCAAGTCTATTAAGCAGTAAATTTGTAGAAGAAAATTTCGATTTCTCGGGCAGAATTTTATCGGGTACGACAGAGCAAAGACCACGATGGAAAAGAGTTCTGGACAATACTAACAGACTGTTGGGAGAAATTCTCGGAATGGAATATGTTAAATTATATTTCCCGCCCGAAGATAAAGTGAGAACCAAAGAACTCGTGAATAACATGGTTGAATCATTTGCAGCAAGAATTAAAAAACTCGACTGGATGAGCGAGAAGACAAAAGAAAAAGCATTACAAAAACTCAGTACCATGGTTAAAAAAATCGGGTATCCTGATAAATGGAAAGATTATTCAACGCTTGATATTAACAGGGATTCTTATGTAATCAATGTATTAAACGCTAATAACTGGCATTTTAAAGATATGGTTTCTAAACTCGGTAAACCTGTTGACAGAACAGAGTGGCAAATGAATCCTCAGACTTATAATGCATATTATAATCCATCAAACAATGAGATTGTATTACCGGCAGCAATCTTGACTATTCCGGGTAAGAAAATGAGTGAAGTAGACGATGCGTTTCTTTATGGATTTATCGGGGCGAGTACTATCGGACACGAAATGACACATGGGTTTGACGACCAGGGAAGACTTTATGATGCAGAAGGAAATTTAAATGGCTGGTGGACAGCGGAAGATTCGATAAAATTTGTAGCTAAGACTCAGTTAATGGTAAACCAGTTCAGTAGTTATAAAGTACTCGATAGCATGCATGTGAACGGTAAAGCAACACTTGGAGAAAACATTGCGGATTTAGGTGGATTAGTTATAGGTTACGATGCAATGAAAAAAACGAAAGACGGACAAATGAACGAAAAAATTGGCGGATTCAATGCAGACCAGAGATACTTCTTGGGATATGCATATTCGTGGGCTATGTATTCAAGACCCGAAAATCTTGCAAAAAGAATTATGACAGATGTACATTCACCCGCATTTTTAAGAGTGAATGGACCTGTATCAGATATGACGCAATTTTACAATGCGTTCGGTGTGAAAGATACTGACGAGCTCTTTAGAACAAGTGATATGAGAGTAGAAATCTGGTAAAACGAGTTTATCAAGTTTATCAAGTTTATCAAGTTAAAAGGTTCGAAGGTTCGAAGGTTCGAAGGTTTGAAGGTTAGAAGGTTAGAAAGTTTGAAAGTTCGAAGGTTCGAAGGTTTTCATTCAGAAAAATAATTTAGAATTCATAATTCAGAATTTTTTTTCTAATTCCATTGAAATAGCACATAAAAATCATTAATTTGTTTGTTCCATAGTAAAAAATGCCGGGATAGCTCAGTTGGTTAGAGCGTCGGAATCATAATCCGCAGGTCGAGGGTTCAAATCCCCCTCCCGGTACGAAACATTAGCCTTGAATAATCCTTTATGAATAAGGGTTTTCAAGGTTTTGTTTTTTATATCGACAGGTAATAAATTTGAATCAAAATTAAGAATTGTATATGAACTTTTATATGAACTTTCAAACCCGTTAAATAATTCGTTCGATGTATTTAATGAAAAAACCCGGTAAGGAAAATTATCAGGTTCGCAAAAACCTTTTAAAACCTTAACGGGCTTTTCAATATTAAAATTTGTTTTTATCATTTTGCGATTCGATAATTTATTTATACAAACATAACATTAATTTTTGTTCAATGTCAAGAGGTCTTATATTTTTATGGTATGCAATTTTTAATGTTTATACTTAGATTTAATCTGAATATCTGATATATATATTAATGTTATTTTTTTTGAGTTTATAATAATTATTCATAAATTCTCTCGTTTTCAATAATACATAGTCAATTAAACCCTCACAACTTTGTAATTGAATCTTATGATGAATAATTTTGTTTACACAATAAAATTTTCCATTTTGTTTTTGTTTCTTGCAGAAATAAACTTTATATATTATTCTATATTGGGGATTATTACCAAATTCGAGTTTCCAAAACTCACCCCAATTGCCTGAATATTTAGTTCCAATTTGAGGGTTTGCAGTTATATTTTTTCCTTGTTTTAATGCAATTTTTTGAACTTCGGTGGGTAATTTATTATAATCTTTATAAAACGAATTAGTAATATTGAATTTAAACGGCAATTTTTTTGTCAATTAATTGTTCGAAATCATCACCTATGTTATTAAATTTATTACCTTTTGCTATATTCATTTGTTCAGAAATAAAATTAATATAGTCCTTACTATTTTCATCAATATCTTCTACTTCAGAAAGAGTATTAACAATTTTAATAAATTCCTCTAATCTTTTTATATAATTATTGATTTTACGAGTAGATTTTTTAAATTTAATAAATTTGATAATCCTTATAAAACCATAATGTTTAAAATCTTTAATTTCTTTAAGGTCTTTAATTATACCAAGAATATTGTCAAGATTATCATTTTTAAAATTTTGTATAGATTCGGTATCAAGATTCATAATATCTTCGAGCAATTTATCACACAAATTCATTCCCCTATCTATCAACGGATTTATTTTGTTTATCGTATTCATTACTAACTTAAATGTTTGAACTATTGAATAATTTTCATCAATATATTCATTTGACAACAGATTTTTAAATTCGTTTAATTCTTTAATATTTTCTATACAAATTGAAGTCATATAATAAGATTTCTTTATATTAACTATAAAATCACTAATTAAGTTTCGTTAATAAAATAGCTTATTTCCTCCGATACTGTTTAATGAATGGTAATTACAATTATTATAAACTTAATTTGAATATTATTATTATGCAAGGCTTTTTTTTATAATTGCAAAACCAATTCAATTTAATCATTTCCCCAAATAAATTTACTTACTGACATCAAAAATATTTTGTCTCGTTCAGGATTAATATTATATTCCTTATAAATCTCATCAATGTTATTGAACTCTTCATTCTTGATAATGTTAATGCTTTGCTTTGAACTACATTCAAAAATACTTTTAAGGGTTAATTTATCATTATCTCCAAGAGTTGTAATTACAATCAAGTAATCTTTTTTAGATTTTACATTTAAAATTTGTTCCAACTTTAATAATTTTCTTTTATCCATTGTTTTCTAATTCCTTTGCTCTTTTGATAATTAATTTTAATTGTTTATCGTATTCATCTGAACTTACTTTTTTAATGTTCCGTTTTATTGTTACTTTTTTGATATTCCGTTCCCTGCAAAAGTCGTCAATCAGAACGCTTTTAAAGGGTATATCTCCGTTTAACATTAAACTAACATAAGAAAAATATTGTCTTATAGTCTTGTCCGGGTACGAATAAAAATATTCTTTTTTGCCCTCTAATAATTGTTGAATTTTTTTTAATCTGTTTATCGTAATCATTATTTTAATTATTTTGATTTTCCAAAATTTTATTTTCAATATCCTCTAAGCGTTGTTCAAATTCGCTCAGTTCCATTGCTTTTAATAATCCGTTTAGCATATACGAAATTCCGGTTGCAATTCTCAAATCCATTTGACCGCTCATAACTTCATTAATTAGCTTTGAATAGAACTTTGTAACCTGTTTAGGATTTTCCAGCTTTATAAGTTTACCGGGAATACTATCATTTACAACTAATATTTTTTGTTTGCCTCCGTTCCTTTTTGTTTCTATTCGCTCAGCCTCTACACCGGGATTGTGAAAATAACAAAATTCACTTTCTTTCATAGCATACGAACCGCATTGAGAACCATTTTCCTTAACGAATATACAGCGTTTTTTTTGCTTGTTATCAAGTGTATGAGTATTCATATTGTTTTATCTCCTAACTTATATATTTTATTAATAGTTACCATAATTTTGTGTTCCAATTATTAATAAGGTATTTAAATAAAATGTATCTTGTTATAATTAAAGTGTCTCATATCTCACGTATGAAAGCCACAAGGCTATTTAAAAGCATTATTCTAATGTTATATCTTTCTTGTCATTTACCCGGATATTTAAAAAATCATTTTCGTTATATTCTTTTATGCGGAGGTTTTTTCTGTTAAAAGTTACATAAACAATCCCGGTTTTTCCTCTACGGTTTTTATGAATAGCAAGTTTTAATAAATCCAGCATAGTATTATTTTTTTGATTGTATTCTCTAACTTTTAAAAATCTGTCTTTCTCGTTATCGTCCGGTTTATCAACCCTTTCAAGTGTTAAAAAGAAATCCGAACTATTTTCAACTTCACCGCTACCTTTACCGGAATATAAGCTAAGACCGTTATTATTTCCTTTTACGTCTTGTCTTGAAGTTTGTGAAAGGTTAATGATTGCAACATCTAATTTTTTAGCGAATGAATAAAGTTTTTTCATATTATCAGTAGTTCTCAGGTATTCATCTTTTGGAAATAAATAATTATCCATTAATCCAACATAATCAACGGCAACTAATCGAACTTTTTTGTTTTTTATCATTTCAATAGCTTTTATATAATCCGGGATTTTATGAACATCAATTCTATTAACAATTATTCTGAAATTGCTTAATGAATTGTCTAATTTTCTACAATCATTAATAAAATTGTTATCCTGTTTAACAAATCCGTTTTCAATCTCGAAACCAAATTTATCTAATTCAATTTGAAATATTCTCTCTCCGATTCCAATATTTGACATTTCAAGAGAAAATAAAACAGTTAATTCATTTGTGTTCTTAACAAAGTTCAAAAGGAAATTTAAAGCCAATGCACTTTTACCGATTCCCGTTCCGGCTACAACCGTTAATAATTCCTGCACTCTTAAACCTCTAATTAAATCATTGAGTATAGGAAAACCAAAATTAATTTTTTTCTTTTCAATATCGTTCGCATATTCTATATAACTATCTGTTAAAGTTTCTATTCCGTGAAAATCAGTTTCGTTCAATCCGGCTTTTGTCATTTGTTCATATAATTCTTTATTTTCGTTCATCTTAATTTTTTTATTCTTTCGTTAAAATTATGTTGTTTTAAAAGTGGTTCTGTTAATTTGTTTAATACTTCTTCAAAGTCATCTTGTTCTTTTTGAGTTGGTTTGAATACATATAACCACACGTAATAATCCCTTATCAATTCGTCCGGGTGTTCCTTTTCAAATTGTTCATAAAATCTTGCTCTAATTTCATTCTTTTTTTGGAAATAAATTATTCTTTCATCTTTAGCTAATTGAGAAGTGTTTAAAGTTCCGTTTTCAATTAATTCATTGTAAGTGCATCTGTAATCCAAATAAGAAAACGAACTATCTAATATTTCTAATACATTTTTGTAATCCATTTCAGTTTAAGACCTCCAATTTTGAATCATTATTGTTTTCATTTTTTGCGGAGGTATCAAAAACATTATTTTTGAAATCGTTATAACTTAATTCTCTATATTGATTCGTTACAATTCCAATATATTTGGGTTCGTTAATCCGGTCTTGATTTGCTTTTATAACGAACATCAACATTAAGCATTTTTGCAGGTAGTTTAAATTATCCTCAGCCTTCCAATTTAAAAATTTGTTCACTAATGCAAAACAATTGCTTTTTTCTTTACTGGTAGTAATCATTAATAATTTAACTACCGAATAAAGATAGTTCTTTTCTTTTACCTTTGTATCCATAGGAAAATTATCTAAGGATTTATTAATCTTTTTTTCTTTATCTTTCTTATCTTTCTTGTTTGTCTCCGTTTTGTTTTCCTTTTGTTCTCCGTTTTGTTCTCCATTCCCTTGATATTGTTTCCAATTAAGTATTGTTATTATAGTAGTAACCTTGTTAATTTTGATAGTTACCATTTGCCTGTTTTCCAGCATCATCAAAAACTTATTAACCGTCTTAATGTTCCACTTCCAGCGTTTTGAAAGAGATAATTGAGAATAGCAAAGTTCACCCGGATTAGTTTTCACTTCAATACCTCTAATGAAAATCGTATTCGGTTTAAAATTAGCAAGTAATAATAAATCAATCCACGCTTGAGATTTTGTAAACCGTTCAGAAAAATAAAATTCGTTTTCTGTTATTTGTCGATGTAGTTTTATATATCCAATCATTGTTAGGGTCGCCTTTATTACATATTAATAACTAATCCGTTTGACACTATTATTTTTTTTTCTTGAAAAGCTGTCGGGTCTGAACTTACATAAGCGCCTGCATCCTTTTTTCCGGTTGCTTTCCAATCTTCTAAAGCTTTAATTCTGTCACCATAAGTATTTATACTTACATTAGGTTTGTTACTAAGAACCTTTATACTTGCCTCAAGACTTTTGATTTTATCGTCTTTCAACATTAAATCCCGGCAAATTTGCCTTAATAAGTCTTCTACGTTATTTGGGATATACGTTATCATTTTGTTATTTCCTTTCTATTTGATTATGAAAATATATTTAATTGAGTTTGCAATTTTGATACTGAGTTTTTATATCCTTCTAATTTATCTTTTAAAATTTCTACTTGTTTCCGGTCAAACTCTCGAACCTTATTCATTCCGAATTTATCAAGAGATAAAAATAATTGCTTTTCGTATCCGGCTTTTTCAAAGTGCAGGAATGAACCGTTTTTTAAAAAGTATTCCCGGCTGGTTTCAAGTGTGCTAAATCCATATTGAATTGAGATAAACTCGAAATATTGACCTCCCAAATTTAATAATTTGTAGTTCATTCCCAAGCTATTCGATTTTCTATGTAAATGTTTTTCGGGATTCCGAACCGTGTAAAATGTATGGTCTTGAATATATCCGATATTCCGAACTTTTGAACTCGACAGGGATAATAAAACCCTTTGTTTGTTATTATTATCGGAAGGTTTGATTGTGATTGTTTCCATAAAGTTTCATTTGAAAAATTGAAATCCCTCGAGTATGAAACTTGATTGAAACGGGGAAGGTCGCCTCAAATAAAGACCTCGAAGGATTTAAAAATTTGTAATATGAATTAAATGTAAGTTTCATATTACAAAATTCGTCATTTTAATATTTATTGATGGTAACAGTTAGTTACCAAAATTATGCTTCGTTAATGTTCCTCTTTTTTTGTGTTCAAGATAGGTTTTTTTGATAGCTAAATAATCAATAGTTCCCTCAGTGATTTCTTCAATCCACTGATAAAATTTATTATAAGAACTGAATTTATATTTTGTGAATAAATATTTTTCATATGCGAAAAGACGGGAATAGTTTTTATTATTATTTTTTACAATATTAATTTCGTTTTTAATAATAATCTCTTTTTCATCCGGATTAGATTTATTAAATAATTCTCTCTTTGCTAATATTAGCTCATCAATATATTTCATTTGTTCACTTAATAAATAATTTTCCATTTCATAAAACCCTTTATGTATCATATACGAGACGGATAAATCTTTAATTAATAAATCCTTAACAATAATTGCATTTTCTTTTGGAAGTTTTGAATATTTCTTAAGAAATTTTCCAATATCAACAATGGGTTTTTTGCGACTATAATCTTCTTTTGTTAATCCCATATATTTCCATTCTTGACTATCTAAATAATTTTCATACTCACTTAATATTTTGTTGGAGTTTTTACGGATATTCTTTTCAAAAAGATTTTCTGTCTGAGTATTAAAACCGATTTTACAAATTTTTTTTAGTGTATCAATAATTTTTTTTGTTTCGACTTCTTCGGTTTCCTTATTGCATTTGTTAGATGTAATTCCGAAAATATTTAATCTTAGCTCCAAGAACGTTTCATCCTTATGTAAAAAGTCTATAAACCCTAATGTTTTATTTGATAGAATATTCCTTAAACGATTAACACTGTAAACATTCTCATATTCATTAATTGCTTTTTCAAATGTTTCATCATCTTTGAAAATATCCTTAATTTCTCTCTCTTTAGTTGTTTTACTTTCGGCTGTTATTTCCATCATACACCTTCCCTTTAAACCATTTTAAGTTTCACTTAAAAGTTTCTTTTTCCGTTCTTCCTTTTCCAGTTTTCTTTTTTTATTGTCTGTTAGTAACATATTATTGAAATCTTCAATAATTTTGTAAGCATGAATATCGTCAGGGCTTTCAAATTTATAATCTATATCGTAGCTTTTTAATATAATTTTTTGAAAAATATTTTTTAAATTTTCAATTAACTCTTTTATTTCAGTGTAACGGATTGATTTTATTGTTGAGTTTTCAACTATATGAGCGATATTTTCGTTTATATAGTCTCTTATTCTTTTAGAAGAATTTTTAATCTCGTTTTCTATTTCTTCAAGTTCACATTTTTTATCTAATTCGATTTCGTCAATTAGCTTATAAAAAGTAATTTTTTCTCTATTCCAATCAAACAAAGTTCTTATTTCAATCAACAAACTGTTAAAAATGCTATTTTGAAAAAAACCACCAAGAAAACCATAAACTTTCCATGCCTCTATTACTTCTTCGTTATCACTTAGTTTCAGCAAGAAATTATATTTTTTATCAATCCGGAATATTCTACTGTGAATAATATCAATATATTTGTTATTTATTTTTTTGTAAACACATTCTTCCCAAGCACTGTACCCATTAGGATTTTCCATATTTCCTTCCCTTTTATATTTAAATTACAACCTGCGGAAACCTTTATATTTATTGAGTATCCGCTAATTGAATAAATAACATTCCCTTTATTTTCTCTTGAAAATTATTCGTTTTGATTGACCTCTACTTTGCTAAAATAATGATTTGTTCCATATCCATATTGAATAACAATTGAAATTGTAAAACTGTCTTCATATTTTTCGTAATACATTGCAGGTTGTTCAGAACCATCCGGAGCTTTTTTTATTTCTGTTTTAATTTGCTTGAAACCATTTTTATATAATTTATTCTCTATGTTAAATACATAATCATTACTTACTAATTTATCATACTTCTTTTTTAATCTTGATATTTCGTTATCACTTTTATTATCAAGGTCATTTTGAATTTTAGCGATTTTCTTTATATATTTTTGTGCCTCTGCATAATTACTGTCATTGTCTTTAATTAATCTAAAAAACTCTTTTGATTTTCTATAATCTTGATTATCATAAAATTTCATTGCTCTTTGAAAATGTGTCAAAGTATCTCTATCTTTTAAAATTATTACCTCGTCGGTTTTATTTTTTTTATTGCAGGATAGTAAAGTAAATATAAGAACAGAAATAATAATTATAATTTTATATTTGTTCATTTTCCCTCCCTTGAAACGAATTTATTATAAATTTCAATAAATCTTGAAATCACTTCTTAATTAAGATTATTATATAAATAATATGATTTATTTCTTTTCGGTATTATCTAATTTTCCAACATTCTCAATCAACTCTATAATTTTACCTAATCTAAAATTGATTTTTTTAACAGTGGAATTGATTGAGAAAATAGTAACTATTAAACTGATAGCAAGTATTAGCATTACTATGGAAACAAAAAAACCGAAAACCGCTACTACACTTGGAGCGTTATTTTGTATAAAATTTGTTATTAACATAAAACCCTCCCGATTTGATTTATTATAAAAAATATCTACAATTTTTGAAACAATCAACAAACTAATTATTCAAAGATTAATGGTTATTTTATTAATTGCCTGTCTTAAATCCTCAGTTGTTATATGAGTATAGCCAAGCGTAGTTTTAATGTCTGAGTGTCCGGCTAATTCTTTTACAAAATTAATACTTAACCCTCTTTTAATAAGGTCTGTAATATACTGGTGACGCAATGAATGATAATGGAGACGCTCAGGAAGTCCGGCAACCCTGCAATATTTCTTAAATCTATGAGATATGAAATCCGGTGAAAACCTGTATCCGTTGGGTTTTTTAAAGATATAACTATCTTGAATAGGTTTAATTTCAATAATGTTCGATTCGGATTTATTCCCCTGCACGATTAATAATATTTCTTTTAATTTATTCGTCAACGGAACAACCCGGATTTTCCCGGATTTTGTTCTAAATGTTGCCTTGTTACGAATCGTTATAGTTTCATTTGAGAAATCTATATCATTCCATTGCAGGTTTAATATTTCGTTAAGTCTAAACCCGGAATTTAAACCGAATTTAGCAATGTTTAAAATCCTTATATCGTCTATTACTTTGAATAAATCACTTAAATTTTCATCTGTAAATATTTGAGGTTCTTTTTGAGGTATCTTAATTTTAACAACCTTATCAAAAGGATTCTTTTCAATCCAATTAAGTTTTATTGCAAAATTAAACCCGGCTTTAAGTGTTCTAAGATGTTTATTAACCGTTTCCCCTGTTACTTCATTTGATTTGAATGTCTTATAAGCCTCTATTTGCTGTACTGTAATGAGTTTTAAGCGTATATCTCCAATTACATTGATAAAATTATTAAATATACTTTTATATTCCTTTACGGTCTTATACCTGTAATTTGTCTTAGCAAATCCGATTAATTCAGTTTGCAGGTCTGAAATCTTGTAATTTGCAAAAATAACCTCTTTTTGAATTTTTGAGGATTCCCGGAACGTAGTTAAAAATTTTAATGCTTCGCTTTTTATTTTAGTTTTGCAGGAACGCATTTTATTTTTACCGTCTGAGCCAGTGTAAAAAAGATAATAAACTTTATTTTTACGTTTCGATATGAACATAATATTTTACTCCTTTTACACCGAAAAGAATTATCGAATGATATGAAAATTCATATGAAAAATTAGAAATGTATGCGAAATTTTTTAAGCAGTTGGTTAGAGCGTCGGAATCATAATCCGCAGGTCGAGGGTTCAAATCCCCCTCCCGGTACGAATAAAAAAACCTCGTTTAATCTTGATTCAAAAAGATATTCGAGGTTTTTTAATATCACGAACAGAAATAATCGGATTGCATAGCCCGTAACAATTTTTTACATATATTTACTTCCTGCACAGGTAAATCTAAATCATTATTTTTATTTTTGTTTAAGAAAATAGAACTTAGATTTTCATTTTTAATATTTTCTTAAAAAATACATTTTTTGAAAATTTATTCATAAGTTCTCCCCTATCAAGCCGGAATTTTGCAAAATTTTCCGGCTTTTTTTGATAGAAAAATATGATTAAACATAAAGTAATTATTATTTGTTAGTTCTTTTTCAGATTGTTTTTTATTAAATTATGTTATGGCACGTGCATTAGAAATAGATGGACTGAATTATGATGACGAACTTTTAAATTGTCTGGAACTTCTCTTCCGCTTAAGAACTGAGGAACTATATTTACATTATAGTAAAATATTTTCGGAAAGGAAAATTGAGGTTTTACACGATACACGGGTTGCAGCCCGCAGACTTCAGGCACTTTTTAAGATATTTCGTTCGTTATTTCCTCAAAAGAAATTTTTAGAAACATATTCTATATTAAAAAATTTTATAGATTTATTGGGTCCCGTAAGAGAGCTTGATGTCCTCTCGGCAATGCTGGGCAGTTATATAGCTAAACGAAATATTAATGAAATTAAAGCACTTATGCTTCTTTTTGCAAATTTAAATTACACTACACTTGAAAAGCGTGCTGAGCTTTTTAAACATCCTGATATATTAAATTTTTCTGATAAAAAAAATCAGTTTCTGAAATTTTACACGAAATATTTAAATAAATCCCGCAAACAAAAGCTTACTCAATTACAACCTTTAAAATCATTCAGGGAAAATGCTAAGAACATATTTCCATTTTTATTCGATAATATGTTTAAATTCAAGACTTCTGTTATCGGACAGACGAAGAATAAAATGAAACTTCACCGAATGAGAATAAAAGCGAAACCGTTGAGATATTTTATGGAATTATATCTGAATGCATTTAAAGAGGATTTCACGAAATATTATATAGATATTAAATCATTTGTAGACAGAACGGGTAATGTACATGATATGGATGTATTAAGTGTGAAGCTTAATAAATTTCTTAAAGAAATCAGGTTTTTTAACAGTAAACAAAAGAGCAGGAAAGACAATATTCCGACAAAACCAATCCGGGAATTTTTATCGGATATTAAAAAGAAAAGAGCTTTGAATTTCAATAAAATATGCAACCAGATAATAAAATGGGAGGAGGAAAATTTTAAGGAAAAAGTTATGTTGAATTTGGGTATTATTAATATCCCGGAAAAGCAGATTTTATAATATTAAAAACCATTAAGTGAAAATTTTTGTTTTAAATTACTACAAGTCATAAAATAAACTTAAATAAAAAATGAAAAAAATATTCTTATTCATTGCATTGATAACGGTTATATCAGCACAATTAATGTTTGCGCAAAATAATCGGTCTCCAAGATTTTCGAAACCTTTATATTCAACCGAGGAAAGCAGCAGGAATCCAATCGGACCGCCGATTTCGGTTGGAGAATATCCATATTTCCCGTACCCGTATGTTAACTATGACATATCAAATGACAGCACTCCGCAGAACGAACCGTCCATAAAATTCAGCGGAAAATTTCCGAATATTGTAGTAGGAGCATGGAGAGATTTCAGAACTACTATTAATCAATCTGACCCTATACGAAGGGTGGGCTATAGTTATTCAACTAACGCAGGTACATCGTGGTCAGTGAGTGCTTTGACTCCCATAACTGATCCTTCACATCCAAGAACAAGCGATGCAGTTGTTTGTTCTGATACTGCAGGAAATTTTTATATTGCGACAATTTCGATAGACATAACTAACGGAAATGGTGAAGTTTTAATATATAAATCTACTGATGGAGGAATCACATTTCCCGTAGGATATATAGCCGCTGGAGGTAATGGAAATAACGAGGATAAAGAATGGATTGCTTGTGATTTAACTCACGGAAGCAGTCCTTATAAAAACAATTTATATATTTCCTGGACTCGTTTTGGAACACCTAACGGAATACTTTTTATGAAATCTTCAAACGGAGGTGTAAATTGGGCATCACCTTTTTTAATAAGCCACGAGTCTGGTGTTCAGGGTTCAGATCTCACTATTGGACCTAACGGTGATATCTATGTTATTTGGTTGGGTGGTTTTAGTGATGATATAATTTATTTTAACAAATCTACAAACGGCGGAACGTCTTTTCAAACAACCGATGTTATTGCCGGAGAAGGTGCTACACCGAACGTTCCATTTTCACAAAATGGTTATTTAACATTTCCTTCGATAGCAACTGATATTTCGGGCGGTCCGAGAAACGGAAATATTTATGTTACCTGGTGCGATGCAAGAAATGGCGACCCGGATATATTTCTCAGCCGTTCGACTAACGGAGGCACAAACTTTTCAACGGCGGTAAGAGTTAATAATGACGCTGTAAGTAACGGTAAATTACAATGCTGGCCCTGGATAAGCGTTAACGAAACAGGTAATATTGCCATTTTATATTATGATTCACGAAACACCGCAAACAATAATATTATAGAAGCCTGGCTTGCGCGTTCTACCGACGGAGGCATCACGTTTGTAAATGAAAAATTAAGCTCAGTTCCTTCTCCTACTAATCAACCAAATACAGCGGTAAGATACGGTGATTATATTAATGTTGATTATAAAGGTACGAGAATTGTACCTATTTGGACAGATGAAAGAGCCGGCGGATATAATATGGAAACGTACACAGCAATTATTGACCTTGCGACTGAAATTAATCCAATTTCAGGCAGCATACCGGATAAATTCGAACTTTCACAAAATTATCCGAACCCGTTTAACCCGATTACAAATATCAAATATCAAATAATCGAAAACGGTTTTGTTAATTTGAAAATCTATGATATAGTTGGAAGAGAAATAGCTACACTCGTGAATAAAAATCAAACTGCCGGAACTTATGAGACAAAATTTGATGCGAGTAATATTTCTTCGGGAGTTTATTTTTACAAACTGACTTCGGGAAGTTTTTCGGATGTGAAGAAATTGGTAGTGGTTAAATAAAGTTATAAAGTTGCAAAGTTCTAAAGTAATAAAGTAAGAACTATTTAAGATTCGAAGGTATTTTACAAGATTAAAAAATACTTTATGGAATCAGAATTTTATAATAAAACCGGATGTTATATTGAAACATCCGGTTTATTTTTACGTACAATTGATTAAAACCGGATTTTCTATATCATATTGATTTGCTAAAAAGTTTCACTTTTTAAAAAATATTTAACGATTATTTAATATTTATTTTCTTGTTGTAACTTGACAATAAGAATTTTTATTATTAATTTGGAAACTTAAAAAACTATAATAGTTTCCATATACAAGCAATAAATGACAGAAAAAGATAAAATATTTAATTATACGAAGAACAGGTTCACTTCCGAGGGATTTTATAAAATTTCAATGGACGAGATTGCAGCCGAGCTTCGTATAAGCAAAAAGACCATCTACAAATATTTTCCATCGAAGGATATGCTTGTACACGAAATTATTAAAGATGAAATAAAATCTATGCACATCATTATAGACGAGATTATAAATAAAGATGCAGACGTGATCACCAAGTTCGTCGAGATTATGGAATATTACATTGCAAGATTATCAAAAACCAGCGACAAATGGATGCGGGAAATACAATTACACCTTCCAGACTTATGGAGTGAAGTTGATAAGTTCAAAATAAAAAAAATTGATATGATTTTAACTAAATTAATAAAAGAAGGGAAAAAGGAAAAATTAATAATTGATTTTCCTCCTGAAATCATAATCAATTCCTATACATTGACTACAAAGGAAATTTGCAATCCAAAGTTTTTAAATGAAAATAACATTACTTTTAAAGATGCATTGCACCATAGTTTTGCGATGCTGATTAATGGTATTCTTACGGAAAAAGGAAGAGTCAGATATAAAAAGATGATTAAATTAAAAAAATCATCATTAAGAAATTTAATTACGTAATATAAAATTATTCTAAATATTATGCTTATGTTTAAAAAAGTAATTTTGGGTCTGGCATTTCTTTTATTTATTGCCGGGTCCGGAAATGCACAGACGCAAAAGACCTTTACTCTGAGTGAAGCAATTAACGAGGCGCTTAGAAATAACACCGATGTTATCAATGCCCGCTTCGAAAAGAATAAAGCACTTGAAAGAGTAAGCCAGGTGTATGATGAAAACTTAGTTCCAACATTTAGTCTCAGCACACAGTATATCAGGACATTTAAAAAGCAGGCGTTTGATATTTTCGGTCAGAGGTATGAAATCGGTACTGATAATACAATTAATAATATATTGAATGTTACCGAAGCGATACCGTTTTTAGGAACCCCCGTTTTTTCAGGAATCAGAATTGCAAAAACTTATGCCGAATTGCAGAATGAAAATGTAGATATGGTTGAGACGAAAGTGAAAGTCGATGTTAAAAAAGCTTTTTACAATGTGCTGTTTTTAAAAGAAGTTGCAGACGTAAACAGCAAGAGCCTTCAAAATGCAGATGATAATCTTGCACTCGTGGAAATAAGATATAGAAATGGCGTCAATACCGAATTCGATTTTCTAAGAGCAAAAGTGAAAGTTGAAACATTAAAGCCTTCGTTGTCTCAATCTTTAAACAATCTTTCAATCGGAAAAAAACTTTTAAAAAATGCAATCGGTATAAAGACAAACGAAGAGGTTGATATAGCGGGTATGCTTACGTATGACAGCACTGAAGTATTCGGCTCAACGGATGATATTTTAAAAAGGATTGCAGAGAATAATGTTTCTATCAGGCAGCTTAATTTAAGTCAAAATATTAACAAAGAACTCGTTACCGTTAATAATGCCAATTATATGCCTAAACTTTATTTGTTCGGACAATACCAGATTGACGCTATGGAAGACGACCCGAGGGGGGTTTTAAATTACAGATTTTTTACTGTGGCTAATGCCGGAATCGGACTGAACTGGGATTTGAATTTTATCAGAAATACATTTAAGAAAAGACAGGCTGAAATTGACGTAAAGAAAACGGATGAAACAATTCTCGATGCAAAACAAAAATTAAAGATTTCAGGTCAGAATACAATTTCTGCGATGGAAGATGCAAAGAAAAGAATAATTGCACAATCGGAAACAATTAAGCTTGCCGAGCGCGGATACGAACTTGCTACAATCAGTTTTAAGAACGGCGTATTGAACCAGATAGATGTTCTGGATGCGGAATTAACTTTGAACCAGACGAGACTCGCTTATTTACAGGCGATTTACGATTACCTGAATGCCAAGGCTGACCTCGAAGGTTTACTTGAAAAATAAAAATTAAATTTAATAAATAAATCTTATAATAAAATAATAATCCAAAGATAAAATGAAGAAATCAATTTATTTTGTATTGATAATAATTTTTGTGGTGGGTGTGATTTCCTGCGGCAAGAAAAGCGAAAAGAAAGAACTTAATGATAAAAAGCTAACGCTTGTAAAAGTAAAAGATGTGACGGGAGAATCTTTTAAAGAAACATACAAAGTAGTCGGAATAGTAAAACCATATACAAGCGCAAAGTTGTCATCGGAAGAAGGAGGATTAATTTCATATCTTTCGAAAGACAAAGGAGACAGGGTAGGAAAGGGAGAAGTTGTAGTGAAGCTTAAAAAAGATGTGGATGAAGCAACTTATGAGCAATCACTTGCACAATACGAGCTGGCAAAAGATAATTATGAACGAACAGGAAATTTGTACCGCGAGAACGCTACAACCGAACAGCAATTTACAAATGCAAAACTACAGCTCGATGTTGCGGAAAAAACCGTAGAACTCTTCAGGACGAGGTTAAGTAAAGGTTATGTGACTTCACCAATCAGCGGAGTTGTAGATGCCAAGTATATGAACAGAGGAGAAATGACATCACCCGGAATGCCGATAATTAGTATAGTGGATATTTCGAGAGTAAAAATTAATGCAGGATTACCCGAAAGATTTATAGGACAGGTTACTGTTGGTCAAACGGTAAAAGTAACGTTCGATGTTTTGCCGGATGAAGATTTTGATGGAACCATTAGTTACGTTTCACCTACAGTCGATAACCAGAGCAGGACTTTTGAAATTGAAATAGTGCTTAACAACAGCAAGAAAAAATTAAAACCTGAAATGTCGGCAAATGTAATTATAACCCGTCACGATGTTGATGATGCTGTGGTGCTGGAAAGAGATTTGATTGTGGATAACGGAGATGAAAAATTTGTTTTCGTTCTTGAAGGAGATATTGCCAAAAAAAGAATGGTTCAGGAAGATGGAAACACGGATAATAAAGTATTAATTACCGGCGGCTTGAATATAGGCGATAAGCTTATCTATGAAGGATTCAGAGCTTTAGCCGACGGAGATAAAGTAAAGGTTGTAACTGAATAAATAAATATTTTAATATATAATTTAATATAAAAGAGTTTTTATTATGAAATTTTTTAAATTAATAGTTGGAAACAAGGTAACGGTTTATATCCTCGTGTTGATTATAGTATTGGTCGGTTCGTTTTCATATATAAGTCTACCGAGAGAATCGAGTCCTGATGTTAAGATACCTTATGTATTTGTTTCAACAGTGTACCCGGGCGTTTCACCGCAGGATATTGAAAATCTTGTTACTCAGGAAATCGAAAAAGAAATTAAAGGCATTACAGGGGTAAAAAAAATTACATCGGTATCACGCGAAAGTTTTTCTTCTATCTCAGTTGAGTTTTTCACAAATATTGTAATCGATGATGCATTACAAAAAGTCAGAGATAAAGTTTCAACTGCAAAAACTAAAATGCCTCAGGATATAAAAGAACCCGTGATAACAGAAATCAATTTTTCTGAATTTCCGATTTTATATGTAAATTTAACAGGTAATATAGGTCTCGCAAAACTTAAAGAGGTCGCGGACAAATTCAAAGATAAATTCGAAGAAATCCCCGGAGTGCTTTCATCCGAAGTGGTTGGTGGAATTGACAGAGAAGTAAAAATTGACGTTAATGCTGACAGGCTGAAATATTATAATTTAAGTTTTAATGATGTAATTAATACAGTCTCTGCCGATAATATGAATATCCCCGGTGGGAAAGTTGATGTAGGTAAATCAAGTTTCCTTGTCAGAACACCGGGAGAATACAAAGACCCTGAAATGATGAGAGACCTCGTTGTAAAAACTTTTAACAACAATCCTGTATTTATAAAAGATGTTGCTGATGTAACATATGGTTTCAAGGACCGGCAGACATTTGCAAGAACAGATAATAAGGAAAGCGTAACGCTCGTAGTTAAAAAAAGGAGCGGAGCAAATATTATAGACATCGTTGACAAAACAAAGCAAATATTAATCGATAACAAAAGTTTAATTCCTGCGGGAGTATCGTACACTCTGACGGGCGACCAGTCAAAATATATTAAAGACACTCTTCACGAACTTGAAAACGGAATTATCACAGGAATAATACTTGTTTGCTTAATCCTCTTTTTCTTCATGGGATTAAAAAATGCAATTCTCGTCGCAACGAGTATTCCACTTTCTTTCCTGATATCATTTATTGTTCTGAACATGATGGGCATTACACTGAATATGATAGTTCTTTTTACGTTAATTCTTGTTCTCGGAATAATTGTCGATGATGCAATTGTTGTGATTGAAAATATATACAGGCTTCAGGAGAAACTGGATTACAATCCGCACGATGCGGCAATGGAAGGACCAAAGGAAGTTTTATTCCCTGTAACTATTGCAACGCTCACAATTATTGCTTCATTCTTCCCGCTTTTATTTTTCCCGGGAATCGTCGGTGATTTCATGAAATATCTGCCAATCACACTTATTGTTTGCTTGTTGTCATCACTTTTTGTAGCAATGGTAATCAGTCCTGTACAGGCATCTGTATTTATTAATTATAAGAAAGAAAAAGAAAAATCCAAAAGAAAAAAATTCAGACCTGTTGCAAAATTTCTCGAATATTTCGACGCTAAATTTTTCGGAACTTCGCTTAAATTTTATGAAAGGGCTGTCAGAAAATCTATGAAGTTCAGAAAAACTTCAATAGCTATTATATTTACGATTTTGATTTTCGTATTTATGCTGTATGGTGCATTGAATAAAGGAGTTGAATTTTTTCCAAATGTCGATCCGCGTTCAAGCAACATCAACATTACGACTCCGGTTGGTACTAACATTGAAGAAACAAACAGATTAACTCAAAAGATAGAATCTAAAATTCCTAAAGATGATAACATTGAAAGTATAGTTGTAAATGTGGGTTCATCAAACAATCCGCTTGATTTTACCGGTGAAGGAATTCCTAACAAAAGTGTAGTTACAATTAATTTCATTGATAAAACCAAACGCCAAATCAGTTCATTTGAAACAGTTGAAGATATTCGAAAAGCTATTTCGGATATTCCCGGTGGAGTTATCGAAGTCGCAAAATCCACGATGGGACCGCCTGTCGGACCGCCGGTAAATATTGAAATTTCGGGAGATGATTTTGTACAACTCGGGCATATAGCCGACCAGGTTAAAAGAGAAATAAAAGATATTCCCGGACTTACCGACCTTGCTGATAACTATGATGAAACCAAACCTGAGATACAGGTAATAGTTGACAGGGAAAAAGCTGCCTTGTACGGTCTGAGCACGGCATCGATTGGTATGACCGTACGCACAGCAATCAACGGAAACACTGCAAGTAAATACAGAGTCGGAGAAGATGAATACGATGTTACTGTCAGATTGAACAAAGCCGAACGCAATGATATAGAAACGATTCAGAATTTATTTTTCACTAATAAGGATGGAAAAGAAATTCCGATTTCTTCTGTTGCAAAAGTTATTTTCTCCGGAAGCGTCGGAGCGATAAACAGGAAAGATCTTAAAAGAGTCGTAACTATCAGTGCGAATGCAGAAGGAAGACTCGGAAACGAAGTTTTAAAAGATGTTCAGGCGAAACTTGCAAATTTCAAAATGCCTGACGGTTATGTAATAAAATATACCGGTGAACAGGAAGACCAGGCTGAATCCAGCGCCTTCCTCGGAAAGGCATTCGTGATTTCGTTATTACTTATTTTCTTTTTAATGGTTATCGAGTTTAATTCCGTTCGTGTTCCGATTTTGATTATGATATCGATATTACTTTCTATGATTGGTGTGCTCATGGGTCTAATCATTACAGGTACACCGTTCGGAATTATTATGTCCGGTATTGGTGTGATAGCACTTGGAGGAATTGTAGTAAGGAATGCAATAGTTATGCTTGATTTTGCTAAAGTACTGGAGAAGGAACGCGGTTTTGAAAGGGATGAAGCATTGATTCAGGCAGGACTAATCAGGATGCGACCGATATTTCTGACTGCGGCGGCTACTATACTTGGTATCGTTCCGTTAGCTACCGGAATTGATTTTGACTGGAGAACATTCAGCTGGATATTAGGCGGTGAAAACACAGCGTTCTGGAGACCTATGGGTATTGCAATTATTTTCGGTTTAATGGTTTCGACATTTTTGACATTGGTAATCACTCCGACTTTATATTCTTTCTCTGATGATTTATCTAAAAAAATATTCGGCAGAAAGAAAAAGGCAGTAGCAGAGGCAGTTGTAGTAGCAGAAACAGTAAAAGAGAGTTAAATATTTTAAGATAACGTTGTAGCGCTCTTGTAGCCGCAGGCTTTAGACTATGCTTCAGGATATAATAAACGGAAAACCCCATACGGGGTTTTTAATTTTTGACCATATACAAATCATTTACGGTGTTGTATAAGTCACCTGCAATACGGGTCTGTCATTAATATTACTTGTACTACCTGATGAAAACCCCAGAGCCCTAATAGGAGATTCAGTCTGAAGTCTTAATAAAAACCCGAAATTTGTTGTAGGATTTGCTACCATATCACTAATTGCTGCAGTCATATCAACTGTATAATCTTCATTATTGGAAGTACTTGCATTTAATATTATCTGATTTGAAGTCGTTACAGCAGGCTGATTATTCCAATTAACAGAATCAACTCTCCAGCTTTGTGTTATTCTTTGCATATAACAAGCATTTGAACCGCTATCCTGATTATGACCGGGACCGCCGTAATGAATAGGAGAACGGTCATAAGTCAATAGAAGCTGGGCACTTGTAACGGTTGCATTTTGCGGAATAAACGATAAATCGATTTTAAAAATTGTTCTTCCTATATATCCTACTCTTGCGGAATCCTGCCATGCGATCGCAGCAAAATCACCATCGTTTTTAAAATTAGTATTAGGATAATAATCTGTAATGTATGCATTCGATAATGTTGTATCATTAAGCCTCATTGATACATTATTGGGTGGATTAGTTACGCTCGTTTGACTGCAGGAAATAAATGTTATAGCAAAAAATCCTATAAAATAGATAATTAATGTTGTAACCTTACCCATTTATTTATTCCCTCGCTTATTAATTTTATTATTTAATCTTATATATTGATAACAATAAATAAAGGAATAAGTTCTCAATGAACAGATAGATGCGAAGTGATTAGTATTTAAAATTGAGTGCAGATTTTTTTAATTAAAAAAAATTAGAATTTATAAATTATTCTTTTTCATCCTGTTTATAAAAATAGCTTTACCCGAACCTCATCATAATTATTTATCACGATGTGTGTTTTTTGACATCCGCTTTGTAATTTGATTATCTTGATTAATAATTCCCTACCCTAATAATTTCTAATACAATTAACTAAATATTATTACATTATAGTCTATTATTGCATCGTATAAGATATCTGCAAAATTGGTCTTTCGTTATAATTAGCACAACTTCCGGATGAAAAGCCAAGAGCCACAATTGGAGATTCTGTTTGAAGTCTCATCATAAAACCGAAGTTATTAGACGGATTCATTAACATATCATTTAACACGGCTGTAATATCTACAATATAATTCTGATCATCAGACGTACTTGAATTTAATATAATCACATTCTCTGACGAAACATCGGGCTGATTACTCCATGTGACAGAATCGGTATCCCACTTCTGAGTGATTCTTTGAATATAGCAGGCATTCGAGCCTCCATCTTTGTGGTGTCCTGAGCCGCCGTAATGAACGGGCGTAGAATTATGATTTAAGTACAGTTGGGCACTTGTTATTGTAACGTTTTTTGGTATTACCGACAAATCAATTTTGAATAACGATCTGCCAATATAAATTGTATCCGTAGATGTTTTCCATGTCACGGCAGCAAAATCCCCGTCGTTCCTGAAATTTGTGGTAGGATAGAAATCTGTAATGTAAGCATTTAATAATGTTTTTTCATCAAGCTGTATTGTCAAATCAATTGTTTTATCTGTAGAACCCGTGTCGCTTCTTGACAATAAAGGCGAAGTATTAAATGCTAAATACGTAAATAGTACCATTAATATTTTATACATATCTTGAACTTCCTCTATTTAATTTTAAAATACTTACTTAGATAACAAAAATTTATGAAGTAAGTTCAGAAAGAAGTAAATTTTTTTCGGCGTAGCCGCGAAATCCTGGTAGCGGCGAAGCCACGATATCTTTGGTCCCCCACAAAAAAATCCCGGGACGCAATAAAAATTATAGATGAAATAAATAAACGTGCGGGGTAGAGAATAAATTTCTTAAATGACAAAAATAAATTGTCATTCCCGCGAATGCGGGAATCCAGACGAAACATAAGGCTCATGATAATTCATTCGCTTGTCTAATAATTCAGCTTTGTAAATCCCGAAGGGATGAAATTATTGTAGAAAATGAATTGCTAATTAAAATCAAACCCCGAAGGGGTGATATTA